>Ga0307503_10000070_pt1 | contig 62857 bp, 115 predicted proteins | sample 17_S_MG_FD_194514 | JGI IMG/M metagenome (GOLD analysis project Ga0307503, IMG submission 194514) | Soil microbial communities from Populus trichocarpa stands in riparian zone in the Pacific Northwest, United States - 17_S | ecosystem: Environmental > Terrestrial > Soil > Riparian zone > Trees... | reverse complement strand
CGCTCTTCCGATCTGCCTGCCGTAGTCACAGTGCAGAAGATTCGAAGCGCCGTCAGGTTCCGCTTCACTGTACCGAGGAACACGAAATAGGCCGTGTCTTCAGTGAGAGCTGCGATGGCACCGATAGAGTGCAATCGGCTTACAAGAATCGTCTCGCCTCCGCCCGTGACCTCAGGCACGTCCTGGATCTGGGTGTTGGCGACTTGATCAACGGGAAGACCCCGGATGTGAGCGATTTGGCGATTTGTAAGCATCTATATCCTTTGGGGTAAGTATAACATGTTAGACGGCTGTTCCCTTGTTGTAGTGCAGCCACAGCTTCAAACGAGTGATGAAGGCGTCGGAGGGCTTGGACGCGCAAATCATGTGAAATGCGTGGTTGCAGTTGGCGAAGTGCGTGTTAGTGCTCGCAGCGCGACCAATGCCTATCGCGTTCAGGGTTCCTGATATTGAACCAGTGTTTGCTGCCGTGAACAGAGTTCCGTTGTCTCTACAGTTGGCGTTTACACCATCCAACCAGCACTCCACTACATGCTTGAGCGTGTCAGATGTTGCTGTGGCGAAGACATTTATGCCCGCGATCTGAGGCCTAAGTTCTGATCCGCCAAACGTTTGGTAATTGAGATAGAGAGGATCGCTCGTGGCCAGGATCCCAAATCCTATGATTCCATAGAGCGCACTTACACCAGGCACAGCGTGTAGTCGGTACGCACTGATCAAGTAAGGTCGCGTGCCGTTTGCAACGATTGTACTCAATGCGGTGTTCGCAACGCACTTGCTGCCAGTGCTCGAACTTTGTACCACCGTCCCGAACAGTGCAGGGTCAGACAAGTAGTTTGGACGGGCGCCAGCACTCGGTGCTGGCAAGCTATACAGACCAGTCAGTGCACCCTTCCAAGTATCAACGAGGCCCGAGATCAGTGTGATGGTGCCGTTCTCAGCCGCATCCCAGTACTCCCTCGTAGCCGGATCAATCGGTGGCTTCTCCCGTGCTGCGTAGTGCGCCGGATGAAACACTAGTAACCGCCGAGTAGATAACTCGTGCTAGCGCCGCTCCCAATCACGCGAAACAAGTTCGTGTTTCCTGCACCAGGAAAGCGGGCGGTCTCACTCGGGTAGATAGAGCGCATGTAGCGGGTAGCCGAGACGTTGGTGTCGCCCACGTAGATAATCTGGCTCGCGTGGGTGTTCGTGATCTGGAACTCGTAATTGAACGCATGCGAGGCAAGCGCTGCGTTAGAGGCTCCGATCGTAGTCGAGGCATCCGTGAACGGAACGGCGGCGGGATAGCCGCTCACTGCAACGGTTCCGCTCGTAATTGTGACGGCGCCAGAGGTCGTTACGGTACCGTCGATACCAACTTTGCCGATCGGAAATGTAAGTGCGCGTTTGCCTGTCATTATTAGTGTAAGTCTAACATATTAGGGAATGAGGCTCCTAAACCAGTCCGTGCCCTCTTTGAGAGCGTCCTGGAGCTGCTGTTTGAGTGCAGTGCTGGCTTGTTCGATGATCGTCGCCTTGGGCGCGTCGGGGTTTTCTTGCTGGGCTGCAGCAACCGGGTGTGGGGTCGCAGCACCGCGGATCATGCCCGCGTTTTCGGTAGCATCTTTTGCTAGGTTCTCGACGGCTCCGAACTCGTTCGCCATCCCCTGAAGTCGGTTCGCTCTCCAGGCTGGCCAGCGACCTTGCATGGCCTTGGTAGCTGTCATCGCAGCTGGACCACCCAGGCCGAACTGTGAGAACAAGCTGGCGCCTGCAAGGTCTTTGAGGCCCATGGAGCCGCCGTAGTCCTTCTGCATGAGAGCCTGTGCGGGATCTTCGACGGAGGCAGCCGTAGCGTAGTCCTTCTTGTGCCCCTTCCAGTCCTTTACGACATCACCCTCGAGCTGGCCTCTCCCAACAGCGTCGTCGAGGCCCTCATGAATTTGTCCGCGAAGCTTCGTGCCTAGCCTGCGATAAACCTGCTGTTGCACAGGCGCATTCTCGGGCCCCCCCTGCTGAAGGAAGTTGATGTCTCGGTTATAGTGCCGAAGATCGGCTTGCGCCTCAGTGAAGGGGTTCACCCCTGTCTCGATCTCGGCAGGAGGAGTCTCAGTCACGTTAGGCGCTTGGTCTGGGCCCTCTGCCGTGAACTGCTTACGCTGCCCTAAGGCTTCGATCGCCCTGTCAGGTCCTTCTGCCGTGAACGTCTTTTGAGGGCCAGCTTCGAACTCAGGCAGCCTGTCTGGCCCCTCCGCCGTGAACTTCTGCTTTGGTCCAGCTCGGAATTCGGGAGCAAGCTCTGGGCCCTCGGCTGTAAACGTCTTAGACGGCCCAGCTTGGAACTCAGGCAGCCTATCGGGTCCCTCAAACATGCCTCCAGGCTTAGTCGGTGGCAGCGGGGTCGCGGGGTCGGCCTCGGCTCGCTTCAAGTAATCGAACCAATCTGGGGCCTCGACATGTGGCGGGGCCTGTCGTCCAGCACCGGAAGGAAAGAACGGGGGCTGCACAGCTTCCTGTGAATCATCGACAAAGTTCCGTGGTCCGCCCTTCGACGTGAAGCCCGGATCGACAGACTCAACCGACTCTTCTACGAAGTTCCGTGGTCCGCCCTTGCTCGTGAAGCCCGGATCGACCGCTTCCTGTGATTCCTCGACGAAGTTCCGAGTTCCGCCCTTGGTCGTAAACGGCTGCTCTACAGCTTCCGCTGCCTCGAACTCGCGAGCTCCGCCCTTGCTCGTGAAGGGCTGGTCCTCGTAAAATGCTTGCGCTGGGCCGTGAGGTTGTCGCTTGGTCGCGTTACGAAGATGCGTCGCCTGTTCCCGCAACAAGGCGGCTTCTTTGCCCGCAGAAGTCTTGTTAGCGCGCTTCATCACTTCATCGGCTGCGCCTTCAAGATCTTCGGCCACAGGCGTGTAGTTGACGTTTGGATCGCCACCTGCTTTAGCAATCGTGCTCTCTGTTTCCTCGAGCCCAGCCTCCGCCGCTTTCCTAGCCTTGACTGCGTTATTGTAAAACGTCTCAGCATTGGGCGAGCGCCAGAACTCATACCAGGGCATCTCGTCGAGCTTCATCCGACGCGCATTGGCTCCGAGATCGTCGACAGCATTAGGTCCGAGGTTGTCAATAAGCGCGTTACGTTGTCCTGGCGTCGTGAACGCAGCAACCGTGTTTCGGTTGGCGCCGCGCTGCAGTTTGTTCGCGATTGCTCCAGCACCCTTGGCAATCCCAGGAGCAACGGCGGGCGCTGCAACACCAAGGGCCGTCATGTAAGGATGCTCTTTGGCCGTTTCGATCGCCTGATCGGTGCGCTCGCCCAAATCTCCGTGACCCTCGCCGATCATGTTCGCAGCTGTGAGAGCTGCCCCGCCCACCGTTTGAGCCACAGGTCCACCAGGGACAAGTGCGCCTTGCGCCATGCCTCCAGTCGCTCTGCCCGCTAGCGCAAGCGTGGGGTTCTCTGCATCGCGTTCACGCTTCTCTGTCTCGAGCGTGCGCCGAACATCTTCTTTCTCAGAGCCCGCAGCAAACGTCTTTTGATGCTCAGCGGGTATGGCTGTTGGAAGCGGGCTGTCGTAGCCCTGGATTCTTTCGGGTCCATACAGCTCAGCTGAGGGTTGCACAGAGCTACTTACTGCGTCAGGCACAATGAGCTCTGCACCTGCTTCATCGGCCGTGTTCGCTATAGCTTGATCACCCGCGTTCTCATAAAACGTGCGAGCGCCCCCAACAGGGTGAGTACCAGTTACATCTTGAAACTGCTCGTGCCAAGGACGCTCGTTGAACGGCAGCCGCAGAGGACGCGGGGCGGGGGGCGCAGCTGCCGCAAGCTCCTGTGCCTGTGCAACAGAATCTTTGTCAAAGGGCGTAGCTGTTGGCGCCGCCCCAAAGATCATGTTCATGAGATCGGGCTCAGCCATTAGGGCACCATCTGGATGAAGTCAGAAGGGTTGATGCCCCGCGCTTTGAGCTGTTCGATCGTAGCGTTGATCTCAGTCTCAGCCTTTTGAGCGTCCATCCACTGGCCAGTCTGGGCGTTCTTGACTCGAATCTTGCGGAGAACACCAGCTGCTTGCTGAGCGGCAGGAGTGACTGCACCAGCGACTCGCTGGGCGTTGCCCGCTGCGTTCTGTGCTGCCTGTGTCCCAACCTTCACGGCATTGTCAGTAGCTTCTCCCATGGTTTTCTTGCCAGACCCAGTCAGATCTTGCAGGACGTTTGTCTCCTCAGCATGTGCAGGGACATTGCCTTCGAGGTACTCACTGTCAGGCGCGAATGCGTAGCCATAAGCCTTCAAGCGGCGTGACGCTACCTTAGGCATGTTGCGCATGTACGTGTTGTAGTTGAATTGTCCCGTGAAGTACTCCTGCAGGCTGCCTGCCGCAGGATTCGTCTCCTCGATCATCGCCTTTTCAAACCCCTGCAGCACACCGAGCTTCGAGAGCTCTCGTTGTGCGTCCATGAGGTTCTTTTGCCAGAACTGGGCATCTGTCAGTGCTTGCTTGCCCTCTGGGTCGTTTGCAAAGTACTTGTACAAGTTCCCTGCTACGCGACCAGCATTGAGCTTTTCACGTAGCTGCATGAGCTCAGTCGAGGCTTGGTGTGCGCGGCCCATGGCGTCAGTGATGGTTCGCGCCATGTTCACAGCGTCTGCGTTCGGCGCAACCTTGCCGATACGGACCAAGCCAGGGATATCCGCTTGCAAGTTCTTGATGTCTTGCTCGCGAACTTCCTTTTCCTTGGTGGTTTCTGTCTCAATACCGTGCCGTCGATTCCACTCTTCGTTTGCCGCCTGCGTCTGCACGAACTGGGTCGAGGTACGAACGTCGTGTGCCTCTCTCGAGTTATCAGCCCCTCGAGCTTGGCCAGCCTGCTGCTGCAGACCTGTGCGCCAGCGACGAATGTCCTCGCCGTTCATCGCGCCAAGTTGTGAGTCCGTGAAACCCCCCGGCAGTAACTTTCCATCGGGCCCCACGCTCATGTCGTGAGCGATCTGACGCTCCTTGATCGTCTCAGGCGAGTCCATCAAACGCAGCGCGGTTTGTTCCGCCAGTTTGCGGGCATCTGCGTCCTGCTTCGCGGCCCACTTCTCCGCAGCTACCCGTGCACGCTCACGCGCCATCTCGGAGTCGCCCCCCGAGAGCTTCGCGTGCATCGCTGCCTGGCGCTCTGCAGCACTCAGCTTGTTCTCGTACTCACGTTGGGGCTGACCGGCTATCGAGCTGAAAGCTGCGAGGCCCCCCAGTCCACCCAGGCCAGCCGCTACAGCTGGGTCCTTGCGGGCAAGCAACGCTCCAAGAAGCCCCATCCCCAGCCCACCCACTACACCGGGGATTGCCGACGTCTCGGGAGGCGCTATGGACTCATACCAGTCAGGCTTGGTCGATACGACGCGGTCATCGGTCGGAGCCGCCTTGGGGGGCGCTGCAGCGGGAGGCGGAACCTTGGGGACTGGAATCGGGGCCGCTGGAGCGGGCGCAGGCGCAGGCGCAGGAGCAGCTAGCTCCTCGAGCTCGTCAGTACCCCCCATGTAACGGTTATGCGGATCGTTTTGATCGGGCGGAGCGGGAGGCTCTACCTCGGGCGGAGCTACCGCAGCGCCAGGAGGCATCGGCGGAGGCCGGCCCTCTACGACAGGTAGCGTCTCGGGCAAGCCACCCGTCAAAGGGCTAGTATCCCCCGCTTGTACAATCTGCAGGATCGCTGCTTGCTCCTCGGGTGTGAGTTCAGGAGTAGGCATTAGAGATCCAACTCATCCTGACCCTTGTTGAAGGTAAAGACTCGGCCCAGCTCTCGCCGTGGAATGGACTTGATCTCGTGGGCCTTGTATCGAGCCTCGTTCTTGGCCTTAGTACCCTCGAGTCCAGTGGTCGCAGCCACGGTAGCGTTCCTGAAGCGATTCTGATTCGCCTGCGTCTGGTAGCCAGCAATAAGGTTTGCACGCTCGCCCTTAGCTTTATTCTGACGATCCTCTTCCTCGGTACGCCACTTGTCGTAAGCATCCCTCAAAGTCTTATTGAACTCGGTGGCCTTGTCCGCAGCTGTGCCTCTGAACTGGCTCTCCTGTGCTTCTGACTTACGGATCTCGCCAGACAGCTCGCCCGCACTCTTGAGCGCATCCATTGCTCTGGTCTGAGCGTGCGCTTGGGCTTCCATCTCTTCCATGGCGCGGCGCTGTGCAGCCTCTTGTGAGGCAGCCAAATTCATCGTCAGCTCTGCACCAGAGCCGTACATGCCTCGAGCTTGGAGATCGTTTGCAAACGCCCCACGCTGGCTTTTTAGATCCTGCTCCTGCTGACGCCGACTCGTCTCCTGCATCAGCCGTTCTTCGGCTGTAATAGTAGGATCCGTGAGCCCCGACATCTTCAGGTACTCTTTGCGCTGGTCGTCCATCGCCTGCTGCGATGGGCCAGCCTGAGCTGCCTGCGAGATGTAATCGCCTACGTACGCCTTGATCTCGGGGTCTTGGATATTCCCGACGATAGCTTCAAGCTTCGCAATAGCATCGAGATCACCCATGGCTGCGGCTTGCGCCATGGGTCCAAGGTTTCCTACGCCCCCTTCCCACGACTCAATGTCCGCAACGCCCTGTGCACCAGCACCTTCAGCGTCTTTTTGTTCCTGCTCCGCCACCCAGCCTGGCGAGCCTGGAGGGTTCTTACTGCCGCTAGCATCTTGATCAGTCCATGCGGTCCGCTGACTCTCAGGCATCTTGGCCCAAGAGTCCATAATAAGCTTATCGATCTGGTTTCGGACGTCCTGATCGGACATACCGAAGCCGGCATTCTCCTTCTTCTTGCGCCGGATCGCCTCAGCTTCGGGACCCTCATTGATCGTATCCCAAAAGAGCTGAGACATGCCCCCAGGCGCCTTACCTGGAGTCGCGACACCTGCCCAAGTGGGTGAGCCCCCTCGAAACCCAGGAGCAGCGGGCGTAGGCGCGCTCGCAGTAGGAAATGCAGTCCGCGGCGCATAGGTCGGCGAGACCTGAGTACCCTGATACGGAGGAGGATTCGCCATTAGCCCACCACCGTAAAGGTCAGCTCATAGTTATGGCCCTCGATCAGACCGCTAACCTCATAAATATGCACTTGCCCACCCCCGCGCCAATCCCAGCTGACGCCTCCAGGAGTCGTCGACCAACTTGGTTCTGTAAGGTCTTTGGCTCGATCACAGCGCACGGTTTGCGGGGTACTCAGGCGTTTATCTCCGCCAAAAAAGGGAATTGCCAGGTCGTGGGGCGGCGCCCACACAAGAACAACTCTATGTGTAGTCGTGTCTAGTATAGCATCAAAGCTTCTCTGAACGTCACGAGCGAGGGCGTTGACCTTGCCGTCGTTGTAGCCAGTCGATCGTCTTGCTTGCCCGTGCATTACTGTCTCAGGGGCTCCGCAGCAATCCGGTAGCGGTAGGTCAAGCCTTTGAGCTTGTAGTAGGGGTTAGGCCCCTCGCCAGCCTCCATCTCGTAGCCAAAGCGCATGTGCTTGTTGTGGACGGCAGTCAGCAGCGGCGCGACCACGTGATCGAACGCTCCTGACGTCTGCGCAAGCAAGTAGCCGTCAACATACTCCTCGCCTTCGAACCGAGGCAGAAACTCTACGTCGTCAGACAAGTCCTCGAAGAACAGCGTGACGTCAATCCACTGCTTGAGCACACCCAAGTCCTCGGCATAGACACTGTTGAACTCGATGTCAGTCTCCATCCAGGCGTCGGGGTCGTAGGCACGTAAGGCGTCCGATCCCAGGACCATAGAACGATTGTAAGGCACGTAGACTAAGGCACTGGGTGTCTCAACGCCCTGCGTGACGAAGGTCCGAGTGTTGACGTTCCAGATCCACGTTTGGACAAACCCACCATCTGTATAATCGTTGAAGTTGAGCCAGACTTCACTGCGGTGTTTATCACAGGCTATCTGCACCCCCCACGTATAGGGCAATGCGGGCGTTGTTTCGGTGAACTGATTCCAAAGCTCCCGCAGGTCTTCGTCGATGAGGAGCGCCGAGACTTTCTTTACGCCCCCTGAGTCCGTGATAGTGATGAAGCCCGCTGTGGTAAAAGCGTAGATTTCGTTGTTCATGCTGGAGATCGCGTCTGGCGCCAGCAAGATCGTATCTGGGTCAAAGGGCTTCACTGACCAGTCATCTCCATCGCCGTCAATACGGAAGATGCCATCAGAACAGAAGACAAAGAGACTATCTTGCGTGGCCCACAACTTCAGAATGGTGCCGCTACCAACATAAAAGAAATTAGCGGAAGGCACACACTCAGGTTGCTCAATTTCGGAATAATGCACTCGATTGGTTCGAGCGTCATTCATGCTATCGGTCGTCGCGACCCCATACTCCGCTATTGGCGGAGAGTAGTTAGCGCCGTTGGTCGCTGCGATCGTAAAGGCGTTGGGGGGGACCGCATTTATGAATGTTAGCGTCTGCCCTAATACATTTTCCGGGCCTGTAATAAGCAGGGCTGGGTCAGCGAAAAGTAACGTTTGTATACCACCGAGCGACATTTCAAGGCCCAGCTCGGCGGCAAGGCGCTCGGCGTTGGCTATTGAAAATGAAATGCCGTCGATTGCCAGCATGTCGGAGATGTCTACAGACGCACTTCCAGGCACAGTGGCACTGCCAGTAAACTGGATCACTTGCCCTACAACACTCGTGACGACCGTATTATCGACCCCTGGATCTGCTGAGGCAATCGTTTGTCCGGGCACTATGCCTGCCGTATCAGCGATCGTGGGGACTACAAAGGTGTTGAAGCCAACGGTGAAGGCGCCTGTTACGGTGCGAGTACCAATCCCGTGCGCTATCGCATCTGCCGTCGTTAGGTCGCCCCACACATTCGGAATACGTGTTACGAATTGATGCGCGACTGCTGTGGAAGTGTAAAACGTCGTACTCTTGAAAGTGCAAACGTCACTCGACGGCGGTGCCATCCAGTTCGATTTGTCAAAGCCTTTCTGCGAAGGATTTGTATACAAATATGTCGAGAGCGCCGTCTCGAGGCACGTATCTAGAATATCGACAGAGTGTGCGGCTATTTCAGCCGTGGTAGGCTGATACTGGACTGCGAGCCGATACTCGGCCCCAAGTAGATCAACAGAGTCTTGTTGGGGTAGGCGATAAAGCTCAATGACATCCCCCGCGTGAAAGTTGAAGTTTGTAGGCCACGTGAGGCGAACTGTCGCTAGCCTGTGGCTGCTCGCGAGATTCTGTGCAATCAACGTGGACGAAACGGGACCAAGGACCACGTACCCATCTTCTTCGATATGACGAAGGACTGCGGCGTAGCCGATATACTTGGTCTGCTCCCAAATCTCACCACCTGTCGTGACATTGATCTCCGAGATAAATAGTGGTGCGATTCCCGCTTGGCGCGCCTCGATAGTATCTTTCGCTAGAATCGCAGGGGGTTGCTCGCTCGTGATAACCACACGTTCTCGAGTGTCTGAAAAATGCGCCTTGCCTGCGGAAAAGGAGAAGTGGTCCGTGCCGTTATAGGCTATTTCGCCGAAAGAACCGCCAAACTGACCGTAGAACAGCCGCGTTGTATCGTCCGATGTTTTGCGCCCAACGATCAAAGCACCGACCGATCTAGGCCAGAGCTTGACTGCCTGGTTATAGTCGGGGTCAACGATGGTGATTTCCTCGAACGCATTACGCGGTTCGATCACGCTCTGTCCACGGATCTGTATTCCATCGCCGACTGACAGCGTTCCTGGAGGCAGCTCTCCGTACTCGTTTGGCTGAGTAACAACTCCCGTGGGTCTTACGATCGTCTGCTTGGGCATGTTACCCGCCCAAGTGGCGCCTCAAAAAGCTATCGCGCCGCTTCCACGTGAAAGGCTTAGTTTTCACGCGCGACACAGCCATTTCGACGAATCTATTGATCCCGCTTTCGGCCTTCTGGGTCAACATTGCGGCTTTATCCTTGTCGCCCTTACTGACCCAAATCACCCCCGCCGTGTAGTCACACAAAGATCTGTGTAGCTCGAGGGGAAGCATGGGAAAGACGCTGTAACCCGCGGGCGTGACGTAGTCGCCGACCTGGATGCATGATCCACCAGAGTACGAGCCCGACACATTGATTGCGTAGGTGGGGCCCACGCCCGTAATGCTCGAGACAACACCATCGAAGCAGGGGATCTCGTGCGTCCCGTTATAGTTTTGGATGTAGAACCCTGACGACGTCGTAATGGGGATGTCGAGGTCGGCTGGGTTTGAGCTGACTATCAACTGGGAGGCCGAGTTGCTAACAATTCGACACGCCGCATACTCCATGAGCTCTGCGGGCTGGAGGTAGAACAGGAACCTGAGCGTGTATTCGCCGTCTGGGCCTGGCCACAGTCGAATCTGGTCAGACTCGAGCGTGAAGTATCGCGGCGAGCCTGAAGGCAGCTGCACATAGGGCGTTGCCTGCGGCTGCGTGAGGATGAGAAGCTCGCGATAATCAGACGTACCTGCGTTAGCTATCTCTACCTTCTCTAAACCCTGTACGAGCGTGTTCGCGGGAATCTTGTAAAAGTTACGGATCCCATTCGTGGTAGTCGTCGCTTCTTTTAGCCAGTAGCCCTGTCGACAAAGCTGTAGGGGGGCGGCGAAGCGATCACGCAGTGATTGCGTAGCTTCTGCAAGAATCTCAGCGTCAGTGTAGACAGGATCGTTCGGGCTGATTTGGCCGACCCGTCTGACGTTAGCTACTAGCTCCGTGGTATTCATTACCGCGTGGCACCTAGATACCCCTTGGCTGCTTGCTCATACCACTCTGGCTGTACCTCTCCCGGCTTGGGCGGCTTTGCGGTCATCGCTTCCAGCCCCGCACCAAGAAGGGGTTTGCCGACCGACTCAGCAAGCGTAGGAGCCTGCTGTACGGGCTGTTTGAACTGCATCATGTCGCCCCCGCTCAGGAAGCGATTGTACAGCTCGCGCATAGCCTGCTTCTTGTCGTCTTTCTCTTTCTGCTGGCCTCCGAGCCAATTGGTAACACCGCCGATTCCAGCACCAAGCGCGGCGCCAAGCCCAGTACCAAGGGGGCCAAACATCGAGCCTCCTGCCGCGCCAGAAGCTGCGCCGCTCGCAATACCGCCTCCGAGTCCCATCAACGTCACCTCATCAGAACAAGCCCCCGAGAGTGCACTCTCGGGGGGCTACTAGGTATTAGGACGGCAGAACGTCACTGGTCGAGCTAATCGACGTGAACAGCGTGCAGTGATAAGGCTTCTCGTGGATTACGCCCTGGTCGCTGTAGCAGCGGACCTGACAGCCCATCTGCGTGTCGAGCTCACGGTAGAACCACTCATTCTTGGAGCCAGGAGCACGGAAAGTGATATCAGTCGAGCCCACGCGGTTCGCATCAGCCACTGGAATCGCCATCGCGATCCCCTGCTTCATGTACCGATGGACCTTGATCTTGATCGGGCCGACAAGCGACTCGAACTCGATCGATCCAGCACCACGCTTGTAAGTCTTCTGATCGTCCTTCAGCCGCCTGACAAGCGCAGCTTCATCGGTCATCAAGTCAGTCCACTGACGACCGCTCACGTACAGGTTTACACCCGAGTCAGCGCCGTTCTCGCTCGCGCCAGCCAGGCCCTCGATGACCTTGTCAAAGGTCAAAGCGCCGCTGACCGAGTACTGCTCAGCCTTCCACTGCGGGTAGGTCGCCGCGGAGATTCCGAACAGCGTGCCCGTGTTCTCGAGGATCGCCTGCAAACCGATGCAGCTTTTTGCACGGCTGCCCCGGAAGAAGATCTGATCGCCCGCTGCGAAGAGGCCAGCAGTGATGTCAGCCGAGGCACAGGTGAAGGACAGACGAGTGTTAGTCTTGTTGACGGCCGTGAGCGTACAAGCCCCGGTCGTGTTAGCAATCACGCCAGCAGCGCTGTAGAAGTCAAACTGCAAACCGATCAGCTGCGGCCACATACCGCCGATGAAGCTCGGTCGAGTGACCGTTACGACAAGGCTGGTGCCAGCTTCAGTGATGACAAGCTCAACAACACCTAGGTTAGACAGGCCCGAAGTGCCCGAGCCGTACAAAAGACTCAGCTCTCGACGAAGCTCTGCAGCTTCCATCAAGTAAACAAGTTTTCGACCCATTGCCTGGTCATAGGCTCGACCCGACTCGCCCTTGGAGGCGTTCATCTTGGTCATCATGCCCGTGGGGATGTTGCCGTAGACCGCGATCTCAGAGCCCTCGAGCTCAGCGGTTTTCTCAAGCGAGTCCACAGCAGAGCCGATGGTAAAGGCATCGTGAAGAACGTTGTAAGTTGCGCCGCCCTCGTGCTGCAGGCGAACCGGGAAGGTGTACTTCTCGCCGGGCTTTTTCTCTTGGGGAACGAAGTCGATATCAGAGGCAATCGTGTCATCCGAAGGAATAGGATCGACAGGATTACCGAAGGTGCGCTTGAGTAGCGGACCCCAGTTGGTTGCGTCAGACATGTTTTAGTTGGACATTCCGTTGTTGAAAGGTTTTTGCCTTCAACAGTGTTCAGAGTGTCCAGCTAGAGCGTCGTTACAGGTTGTCCTCACGGGTCCTGTAAGACCTCTACGGGTCTTACTGCTGTTCTCAGCTAATATGCAGTATAGTGAATATCTCTAATACGAGTCAAAAACGCCTCTTCTTGCGGAAGGGAATAACCGTTCCTTCGTGATACGAAGTGTCTACACTTGTTCCCAAGTGCCGACGTTTTGTAACAGCCATCCAGGTGAGGACGCCTGCAACGCGTAGCCCGGCAAGCACAGCGCAAGCCGTGTGGTCCATGCTCAAGTAGTAGACGAGCTCGAGGGTAAACAGGCTCAGGAGCGCAACGTCCATTAGCGCCCCGTGAACCGCTTGCGGATGTCGGCGATCGTCTCGCCCTTACGCGTTTTCGACTGCGGGGGCTTGCCCGAATCGAACCTCTGGCTGCCTATACCTGCGTTCGCCAGCTGTGCTCGCGCAGGGGTGCTCGCTACAACCTGCGGCTTCTGCGGCGCTGCAGAGGGAGCTACTCCGCCCATCTGCTTACGCAGGTCCTCGTACTCTTCCTTGGTCGCGCCGACGGCAATCTGGACCATCTCCTCGCTCCATTGTGTGCCAGGGTTAGCGCTACGAATCGAATCGAAGTGGCGCAAGAACACGCCCCACGTTCCCTTGTTGAGCGGCAGACCGCTCACCTGAAACTGCCTGTTTGCCGTCTGCGTCACGAACTCTACGTTGCGATCGATGCTCGCCTTTGACTCAATGTCTTGCTGCTGGCGCTGGAACTTGGCTTGCTCCCAACGAACACGTTCGAGCTCGCTCTCGGCCCGCTGCGCTCGCTCATAGTTCTCGCGCTCGACAGGCGTCATCTGCGCCATTCTCGCGTGCTCAGCGGCTAGGAGCTTCGCAGCCTCGAGCATCGGGTAACCCATGCGCTGGAGGCCTGTAAGAAGCGCCTTGCCCGAGGTGTCGCCCTTCCAAGTTTGATGCAAGCCGATTAGGTCATTCTTCTCAGCAGTCCACTCAGCCTTTTCAGCTGCGTCTGCCTGGCGCTTCTTCGTGTAGTCGCGATAGCGCATGTTACCGCTTCGAGCGCCCTCGATCGTGTCTTCCCACTCATCCTCGCCGCTCTTGAGCTTCACACGCAGCTTGCTCAAGAGTGCGTCGGGGATGCGTCCCTCTGCAATTGCTTTGGCAATCTCTGCGAGAGGCACACCGTGCAGTTCACGGAAGTCTTTGAGCTCCTGTGCCCAGGACCAGTCTTCCTCAGTGGGCTCCTCCGAGTCTTCTACTACTTCCTCGGGAGCCTCCTCGAGCGGGGTTGCAGTTTCTCTCCCCTCATCCGTATCGGGGATGTCGGGAAGCTCTGGCTCGGGTGCTGACTCTCCGAGATTCCGCGCATTGCGGAAGTCTCGAATCTTCATGCGCTGGGGGCCGTCGCTACTCGATGAAGCTGGCGCTGGTGACGATGACGGTGCGGAGGCAGGAGCCGCTGGGGCTGCCGCTGGGGCTGTGTCTGACAATCTGAAAGTTCCTGTGTTGAGGGGTCGTGAGACCCGTATTCAATTAGCCGCCCATTGCGGGCGCATCGGCTGGCTGAGGGACGCGACCAAATGCCCCTCGAGAGTCGTCTGTCTGGTCCATGGAGGGCTTCGCGTCGGGCGGCGCTGCATCTGACTGCACACGCTCCATGTCATCGTCTGAGGGGCCCTTCTTGCCCGAGCTCGTTGCGTTCGGGTCCTCGGGGGGCATACCCGCGCTAGGCGGCGGCATGTGCCCGAGAAGCTGCGCCAGGCCCGGATCGCCCTCGCGCCAGTTCTTGACGTGGTCAAGAATGTGCGTGAACACCGCTTCCATCTTCTGCGGGTTGTCGAGCGTGTCTGGGCTCGTGAGCACTTCAAGGTGCCCGTTGATGTGTGACGAGTGATCGTCTGTTGCGAACACAGGCACGGTCGGCACAGTCTTGACCGGCATACCCGGCATACCCGTCATCGGGTCGGGCTCTCCTGGGGTCTCCTGGACCGGAGGAGCCTTGGCAAGCAAAGCGTTCTCGCGCCGCACACGGATGCTCTGTACGTGCGTAGGCTGCGTAAGAGGCTTGAACACGCCGCTCGTAATGAGCTCAATGACTTGCTGCGGATCTTTGAGCGGCATCCCAGGCCAGTCGCGCAGCATCTCAGCGATCTGGAGACGTCCCGCTTGGGTGCGCATCATGGGATTTGCCGTTTTGATCACTACACGGTGCACGTGCATGATGTCGTCGGCAGTGAACAGCTCGAGGTTCGCTCTTTCGTCCTCGCCTGCGATTGCCACCAGCTGCGGGTGCTTCGCGTACTTCTTCAAAAACTGGAGAATGACGTTAGTGACTCGCTCACGGTGCAGGTCAAGCGCTGCTTGACGCGGCGCCTGCGCTTCCACCGCGATTGCATGGTAGAGCGCAGCATGCGTGCCCGACTTGACGCTCGCGTCTGCCTCGCCTCGAGAAATAGCATTCAGGCCCGAGAGGCTCTGACCCAGCCGACGCATAAGATCTACCAACTTGATGGAGATCTCGGGCACGGTCGGGGGCTGGATGATAATGGGAACGTCGTCAGGCGAGTTGATCCCCACGACCTTGGCGCCGTTGGCAAGCGCATCGATATCAAGGTCTGAGCCCTTGATGATTGCGATGGCGGGGCGACCGTGCGCCTCGATGATCGAGGCCATGTCGGAGAGCAACTGATCCTGCATCTGCTGCGGGGGGATCAGGTTCCACAGATCGCTAAAGCCGAACGAAGTGCCGTCGAGCTCGCAGGACATGAAGTCAACGAGAGGCATCGTGTCGATGCCAAGCCCGTCAGGGTCGTCGAAAACCATCGTGTTGCCGACGAAGATCGCCTTACGGCCCTTGGGCAGCGCAGCGCAGGGCACGTGCAGGAAGATCCGCACACAGATCGTGTCTTCATCGTCGCCTCTCTCAGCATCGAAGCCGGGGAAGAAGGACGTCCAGGTGTTCTTTGCGTACTCCTGGTCACGAATCTGCTTCGCGAACAGCGGATATCTAGCGATCATCTCCCATCGGCTCCGATGATCGATGACTACGCGCCAGAGGTGGTCTTCGAACTCTGAGCGGTACGGCTCCGAGATGACTTGCCAGGGGTACAAGCGCTGGATGACGAAGCGACCAGCCTTGACGACTTGGGGCGGCATCTCCATCGGACCCATGGCGCTGTCCTGGGGAGCCGTGGGAATCTCAATGTCCGGCCCACCGTCTGGATCCCACTCGAGATAGGTCCAGGCCTTGCCATAGAGCCCTTCACACTTGACTACTTCCTTCTCTTTGCGCTCTCCAAAGACCTGCTCGTAGTAATATTTGATGATTGAGTCTGAGGCCTCGATTTGACCCAACGTGACAGCATCCGAGTTGATCGCCTGTGCCTGAAAAGCAGGACGATTCTTGGTCGTCATGTTGAAAATCTGGTCGCACAAGCTCCTGAACTCGTTGACTCGAAACATGACGAGTTCGCCGTCCTCGCCGTCAAACTGTAAGCACTGCGTCTCGAGCGAATCGATGCCTATGCCTACGGTGCCTAGGCCGTAGTACATGGCATAGGAAAGACGCATCATCTGGAACAGATTGCGTCTGTCGGTCGCCTCGTAGCAGTCCTGTTCCTTGTCGCAAAGGACGGTGTAAAGGCGTTTTTCCTCCGCTCCCGCCCAGTACCCACTCAGAATCTCGGCGACCTCAGATAGATCGGAGTAGTCGCCGGGGTTTACAGGGGACTCTTCTAGCTCGGGCTCTGAGGCACTATCGTAAGGCAACTATTTTTTCGCTCTGCGACCAGCAAACAGATGATTGAGTGCCTTTGTGAAGGCATAGCCAGTTTTCATGTATTCTGGCTTTGTAAACACTTTATCACTGTTACCTACCGCCCTCAAAACTCGGAAGGCTTGGGGTGGGAAGGGGTTCTGAGACTTGTTTACGTGCCGCCATACATATTTTAGAGCGTCTACGTGGTCACAGTGACCGAGACGATCCGAGCGCTGGAAGTCCGTTCGAGGCTTGTTCCACAGTGCCCCCTCTAAGTGCTCAATCGTGTTCACGCAGCGGGGATGGATGAGGATCCGGTTGCCCTGGAAGGCATTACGGAGAGCATGCAGAGCTGCCTCTGCGTCGTCTTTGCGGGCGGGCTGGACGCGGATCGCGTGGAGCTGGCCCATGTCCGTGATCATGCGAGCGTCTACGTCCGATACACGTGCATACGGATTGGGTACCAGATGCTTACCGTCCCAATACTTCAGAGGCGTGGAGACGCTGTGCCAGTGAGTCAGTTCTTTGACTTTGAGGGCGTCGACAATCTCATTCGTGTTCGCGTTGCGCTTCGTCCACTCATCCACGATCAGCAGCCGCGCGTTTTCGAAGTCCCACACGCAGAAGTTCATGGCACACAAGTCTTTGATGCCTGGATCGATCGTCACGTAGGCGTGGGCGTACTCGGGGATCTCGAACTCTGTGACGTGCTTGGTCTTATCGAACTCGGGCACTACAAGAGCGTTCTCCTCCGCCACGTACTCGCAGTAGTACTCACGCCTTACTCGGACTGTCTTACGGCCCTCTTCACCCCCTGTGAAGAGGTCTTTCTCGGCCTGGGTGTACTGCGGTGCGTCGTCGATCGTACGAATGACGTAAGCGCCGCGGTCACGAGCGTCAGGCATGTAATCGCGTACGTAGGAGTGCGCGAGCGACCTGGGCGGGGTCGAATTGAACATGATCGTCGCCCAGTAGCGGCCGATCAGCTGCGGCTTGAGGACGTTCTCAACCATGTCCTCGAGCTGATCGCAGAATGACGCTTCTGTGATGAAGATCCCGTCGCTATGCTGTCCACGCAAAGCGTCAGGGTTCATGTCGATGCCCACAAACCTGATCACGCTGCCGTTGGGGAAGTACAGACCCTCGGACGTGCCTCGGTAGTTGGCGCGGTAGACAGGTCTCAGGTCGTGAGGGGCATCTGCGGCGAGCTGTCGCGCCAGAGGAATCACGATGTTGCCCAGGTCCTTTAGAAAGGCTGTGCCGTACGTGAGAACGCTGTTAGGGCGACGGATCGCGTCTTCATGCGCGACGTCTAAGCCTAGAAAGTCTTTGCCCCAACGCCGCGAGCTGTCAGTCACCCAAAGAAAAGGGTGCTTTCCTGCGATCTGGACGCCTTCGCGGCGCTTGAGCTCGACCTCAGCACGCCAGGCCCGGTACTTGTCGTAGACCTGGCGCTGGTCTGCATGGAGCTTGTATCTAAGCTTTCCAGCCCTCCAGAGAAGCTCAGTGTCAGACGTAACAGTCGCGGACAGCACGCGCTTCGAATATTACCATATGTGGTAATATATGAGGTAATGGCTCTACCTGTCCCTGGCTGGCTTGGTTACAACGTCACAGACGACCGTGCCACCGTAAAGCTAGTAGAGGGCACAGAGAATCTGCTGATCGATAACGACCTGACAGATATCGAAGACGAGCTTGCAGACCACGAGACGCGGATCGATGCGCTTGAGGCAGCACCCTCCAGCAGCGCCACCTCCGAGTTCTGGGCAAAGCCTGCAACAGCACACGCAAGCAATCTCGAGTTCGAGTCCTCGACGCTACCTTCTAGCTGCTCCCTGTGGGACATGACTGCGGCACCCGCTGTCGCGGGCACGATCGTCAGCGGTATTGACTACCTGACCCAGCCAGCAGTCGCCTCAACCGTGAGGGTCGAGGCTAACAAGACCCAGCGTCGTAGCTGGCTCTTGATGCAGGCGCGTGCTGACTCTAAGGTCTGGTTTTATGGGTTTTCGTACGTGCTCGGTTCGTCGGGGCATGTGTTTCGCTGCCGTCTCGGCGGGCACGCTAAGACCACCACGAGCACGGGCAACGATGCGCAAGTGCTCTTTGGGGTCCACCGTAACGACAGTGGAAAGCCTTACAGCGTCAACAGCGCCACGGGGTATTTTCTCCGCACGGGCTGGGCCTCGGCAGCCAATGCATACAGCATCATTACGCAGACGCGAACCAATGCGGGCGGACTAAATACTCTCGTTACCAGCGGTGATTACGACCAGTTACAAGCCCCCACCGACTTCGAAGTAGTGTTCATACTACGAGCAGGCACGCAGACGTGGGACATATTCGTTGTCTCACAAGGCGTCACTTTCTTCATCGCGGCAGGCTCTACCGCGAGTTCAAATCTCAATAGTGGCGATACGGTGTGGGTGGGCCTCACCATCACCAACTCGGCCACGGAGAAGCCATCCTCCGCCATTGTGCGTGCGGACTACTTTCGCGTCCAAGACGACAACGTCTTTATTCCCTAGCGCTGCTGCTTGTTGGCTGCCGCAGCTGCGCCGAGGCCAGCAAACCCAAGAGGCATACCCTTCAGGAAGCCATAGTCGACCAACACAGGTTTACCTGTCTTGTCCAAAGCCCACTGAGACCCTTTGCCGATATCTCGGTGGTCGAGCTCGGGCACGTCGCTCAAAACCTGTCGGATACGCTCCTGTAGCTCCTGAGCTTCAGCTGTAGGCTGGGGTCCGTGGAAGTTCGGTTCCGCCATCTGGCGAAGCCAGTTGTCTGTCGGGTCTGTGATCTCACGCATACCTGCGTGCTTGGCTAACGAGTCATCGTCGAGCCCTTGCACTAGCTCCTGACGAATCCAACTACCGTCGTCGCTCGAATCAATGACCTTATTCAGGACAGGGCTCCGACCCTGATGCTTGCGTTCCGCCAGATTCTGCGCGATCCCTTCGGGGCCTCGTGCGATCTTGAGCGCAGTCCCGTTGTCATCATAAACTTCGCGGCCCCAGCCCTTCCCCAAGAAAGACTCGGGAAGCATCTTCGAAAGCATCTCCCGTGCCTTCGCAATAGCCCGATCCTTCGCAGTGACGGGCGCGGCTTTCCACTCTTTCATTCCAAGGGGCTCTGACCCGTCAAACAGGGAAAGTTTCGCGCGGGCTTCGTCATCCATGGGTTTTACACTAGCACCACTTGGGGACCCTGCGACAGCTTCTTGAGTTGTTGGTGAAAGATTTGTTTCGGGTGCCCCAGCCGCTACTGGGGCTTCAACTTTTGGGCGCTTGGGAGGCCGGTATGTCGGCTCAGAGCCCTTCGGCACCTTCGGCGGCTCGAACTGCCGCAGAAGAGACATGATTTTTTCCTCCTCAGCCTCGAGCGAGCCAGGAGCCATCGATGTGGGAGCTGTAGGCTTAGGCGGGGGAATCGCAGCTCGAGGAGCTGGAGGCGGTACGCTAACACCTGCAGGCGACGGCGCAACTGGACGCACGGACGTTGCCCCCTCGCTTATATTGAGCTGGGGGCGCGGCGCTGGTCTGGGAGCGGCTCCAGGAGCTCGTGCTCCAGCGAGAGCGGGCGAGAGGCCACCCGTAGGTGGTCCGCCCTGCCAAAGCTTCGCCAGGGCCGGCGCAGCGGCAGCAACAGCGTTGCCTCCCGCAGCAGTGGCGCCACCCAGTGCCGCGCCTCGAACTGTGTCTTTTAGAAGCTCTTGTCCTTTATTAGATGACGTCCCGAATCCGTGGACAGCGCCAGTTCCGACACCCAAGCCTACGGCCGGTAGTCCCTTTGAAAGAGCTCCTGCAAGTGCAGGCAACGTTCGTGCGGCGCCAACTCCAGCCGCGACGGGTGCCGCAGCTGCAAGACCTCCGACCACACCAGGCACTGCGCCCAGGATCTGCCCTGTGGCGAAGTTCGCTGGATGCTTCGCTTGCGACTCGGCTTCGTCTGCTCGTTGCTGGTCCCGGTATTGCTCATACTGGCCTCCTGCGTACTCGCGGGGGATGCCTGTCTCATCATCGAAAGGGGCGTACTTGAGCAGACCAGCAACGATCTCATCGTTCAGACCACCCGTGAGAGTCTGCGCTGCGCCTCGCCCCTGAGCCTCTAGGTTGTCGCGCCAGCCCATTAGTCTTCCTCTTTCTCGAGGACACTGTCAGGCTCGAACTCGTCTTCTTCCTCGAACAGAGGAGCCTTGTGGTGCTTGTGGTGGAGGTCTTCCTGGCACCAGGGGCACTCGCCTCGGTCGTGAGTTCGTTCTTTCAGACGAGCGTTACGGTACGTCCTCGACATTAGTGCGAGACCGCGTCCATCCGAGCTTCGGCCTGGCTGAGCTCAGCTTCAGAGGCTTCCTTCTGCTTCTGAGCAGCGAAGATATCCCCCATCTGCTCAGCTTTGACCTGAGCATCGATGATCGCCTGCTCGCGCCGTCCAAAGCGCTGCATGTACAGCCACTGAGCGGCGCTGACGTTCTTCTTTTCGAACGCAGACGTACTGATCAGGTCGAGCAGCTCACACTGAAACTCGATAAGAGCCGCATCCACTGCCTCTGCAAACTGAACGTAGCCCTCTTTGCCATGGGCTGCGTGGTAGAGCCAGTTCTGAAAGACTTTTAGAGGGATCCCTATCCGAGCGGAGGCCGTCTCGGGTAGGGCACCCTTACGAATCCACTTGATGAGTACTTTAGTCTGCTCAAGCGTCGGAGCAGGATATTTGAGTGCGACCATTTGGTACTATTGTACCAAACACTTCGCTGCTCTCGAAACGGGGCCCTGATACTGACCTCTTAGGTCCATGTACAGGTCAATGGCCGTGTTGATATGCACGTCCGCTAGCAGACAGCGGGCGTCTTGCTCGGGGGAGCGAGTGACTAGCTGGATGCAAGTGATGTAGTACGCACTCTTGGTCGCCTCTAGCACTCGTGCAAACTCTGTTAGGGTCTCAACGGGCGTTGTATGAGTACAAGCCGACAAGAGTAACAGGAGCAGGAGTTTCACAGCCCCTCGAACCGCTGTAGCGCCTCGAGCTGCTTGCGCATGAGCAAGCCGCACACGACGCCCTCGCCCGGATGGTAGATTGCCGTCCCTCGCGCCAGCAAAGCGTTGTAGGTGATTTTGATGCCGCTGCAACTCAGGCCGTAAGGCGGGGGCACGTAGTCACAGTTACAAATGATGTACTTGCAGTTAGCGCAACTATAGTCCCCCTTCGCGTTGAGCTCAGGATCGCCTACCGGATCGTGAAACTTGATAGGTTTACGAAGTGGACGTTTGTTGGCTGCGCGAGCTGCATCCCAGAGAGTCATTTCTTTTTCTTTCGGTGCGGAAGGTTCCCATCGTCTTCTAAGCGTGCAAGTTCTCGAAGAATGTCCTCGGGAGGAGGAGGAGGAGGCACTTCCTTTCGATACGTCCTGGTGCGCAGCTCGGGATTGCCCGTCAGCATGACCCAAGATGAGTCAGCTTCGCCTTCAACCAGCTCGAGGGCCTTCGCCTTCGCGTCTTCGAAGTCCTCATAGACTCCGTTGCAGTGGACAGCTTCGTGAACAGTGAAATTTAGTGTGTAGGTCATAGTCCCATGATCCTAACACAGCCCTCCTGGTTGAGCTTTATGACCATGGGGACTACGTGTTTCTGCAGAGCATCGACCAGCGCGGCGCTGTCCACTTCTCCGAACTCATCATCCTCGGAGGAGTTCGCGTACTTGGCGCAGTCAATCGGCGGCGAAATAACCAGCTTGTACTTCTCGGGGCGCTTCTTGAGGCCGATGGCCGTTGCCACGCACACAGCCGTGAAGATCACATGCTTGCTCGCTAGCTTGTGCGTACGAATCTCGTAGTCCTTCGCGACCTTGGGCAGGTCATCGATCTTGTATCCCTGCTCGAGGAGGGCGTCTTCAACAAGACTGCGCTCGTAGCTCTCAGTGGGCAGTAGCAGGATCGACGCTTTCCCTTCTGCAACTTTGAAGGGGTTTTTCTTGACTGGCTCGGGTAGTTTCTCAGTAGCAGCGGGCATTACGGGGTAGGCATCCTTCGGCCGAGTCTAACTGCTTGTCCCGCGGTCTTGGCTCGAACCTCGAGCTCTGACTGACGGGTCTCTTTGACGATCTCTGCGAACTGGCCGATTGCGTTCGCGAGCGCCTTTTCAAATACTGTGAGGCGATCTTTGACGATGCCTGTGTTGGCCCCGACTTCGATAATGCACTCAGCGAGCCGCTCCTCGAGCGACTCTGAGATGCCGCTCACGATGGCTCGAGCCTCGGCCCGATCATCGAAGTAGCGCTTGACTGCGTAGGCGACGATCGCCTGCAGGAGGATGAGAGTACTGGCTAGGAGAATCACTTAGTGCTTTTCTGCCGTATCAGCGCACCGACAAGTTTTCGTAAGTCGTCGAGCTGGTTCTGCAACACTCGGACTTGGTTCTCGAGCACTTTGAGTCTTGTCTCGCTCATACGCGGTTCCTCTCACGATCTTCTCGAGCAAGTTGGTAGTTTGCTCGGCCAAATTGGCTAGACCCAGATAGCCAATCTCGAGCGTCGCGAGCCGCTCTGCGACTTCGCTCAACTGCCGTTGGAGTTCTCGGATGTCGTCTGTCATTTGAAATTCAGGGTTAGCTGTTCGGGTTGCGACAACTCAACTGCGCCTCGTGCAAGCTCTGTTGCTAGCAAAGTGAAGTTTTCAGCAGCTGTCTTGTGTGCCCACATGAGGGCACGATTATCGGTTAGCTCCGACAACACGATCAATTTTCCATCCTGCAGCGCTACTCGTTGGGCCTTGAACTTGCCTCGCTTGCAGGGAACAATCAGCACACCCACACCGTCATACACTGTCACTTCGGCAAACCCTCCCAATCGACGTTCTGCGGTCCGTACGTACTCGGAAAGCAGTACACTGTAGGATCGAGCGCCTTTTTCCACTTCTGTAGGGCAGACACCTTGTCTTCCCCCTCCAGAAGCTTACTGTCGCGATAAACCTGCAAACCCTGCCAATGGATCTTCAAACGAGCTTTTGGTGTATACGTCACGAGCGGAGCATCCAAGAGATCTTGTCAGCGATTTCCCACCCGAGCAGCAAGTAGAACAGAACTCGATACGTACGATCACTCACGAAACGGTTCCCACCCATTGCCCCTGTCGTAGCCAAAACACGCATTGTTGCATCGGGGGCAGGCGGGGTCGGCTCCAAGCCCATGGCAGGCGGGGCAGTCATCTCGCCGTTCTACAGTTCCATCGGTACCTACGTCAAAGCCTTGTCCGAGAAATTCGTCCAAGAAGTCATCTTTTAGATCGGGGGGAAGGTCGTCGGGGTCGAAACGGTCCCCCGGCTCGAGGCTATCGAGTAGCTTTTGAACATCTCTGCGCAATGGATTCTCGTCAGGGTAGTTGGAGAAAAAACAGCCTTCCTCAGGGGAGGCTTCGTCGATTACCCACATGAGAATAGCACATTCGCCCATTTTCCCCGCCTTTGCCGGTATTGTGTCGAGGAGCACACGATGCGCTTCGCGAGAAGGCCACGCAAGGCAAAACCCCCACGCTGAACACAATGTCTCCTACAGTGCCTACTACCTGGAATGACTACAATTTCTTGTTCAGTGTTCACGTGGGTGCGTGTATTTCTTCAAAAAGTCGTGGCACATGAACAAAAGTTCCTTTACTCTAAAGTTCATGAGCCACTATTTGAGCAAGACTTCGGATTTAGAAGAAGTCTTCAAAGCGCTAGGTCTAGAGCTTGTGTTCAAGGCAAAGAACCTAGACGAGCTAAATGCACTAGTGAAGGAATCCATTGAAGCGTCAGAAGAGTTCAAGACGCTGCCTTCCTTCCGAAGGTATGGAATCCTTCAATTCGTCGAGGGCGTGTTTCGCGGCACTGCGAAGCTCGTGGGAAGCGAAGGCGGCGCGAAGTCCAAGGGTCCATCCATGAAAGCTCCCAAGAAGTCAGAGGACGTTCCTCGCAACGTGAAGAAGCTCCAACCAGACGCGAGCTGGCGCAAGCATCCGAACGGCGGCGGCTGGGTCTCGAGCACTGCATACGTAGAAGCGTCGGCGAGCGTCGGCAAGAAAGCAGTTGTGTGCGGCAACGCACGAGTCACAGAGAGAGCAAAGATCTACGGAGCGGCCGTTGTACGAGGCGACGCGGAGTGCTACGGCGCCTGTCATGTGCATGGACTCGCTGTCGTGGAAGGTCACGCTCGAGTATTTGAGTCGGCTCGAATCCTTGGCAAGGCAGTCGTTAGGGGCTCGGTCGTGGTGAGGGGGATGTCACTCGTACGAGGCAACGTCGTGCTCGACGGCGATGAAGAGTACATTGACGAGCGAAAAGCACCGACGAGGATCTTTGCGGATCGCAGCGTAGGAGCGTGAACAATGGCTGTGGGACCAGGCAAGTACGATGACGAAGCGATGAGTCTCTTGCTACGCGACAGAGCGACTGCCGTCGCGATGATCGTCCTCGGAGGCTCCAGAGGGCCAATCGGAACTGCTCTGAAGGTGGCCGTAGCGAAGGGCCCGCACGAGATGGCTCAAGCTCGAGAACACATGCTTTTGATGGCGGACCTGTTTCGAAAAATCGCCAAAGAGATAGAGAAAGACGTTCTCAACCCCGAGCTGAAGGCGGATCCCTGAATCACTATCCACGCGAGTACCGGCTAGCGTGGTTGGAAGCGTGGAAGCTGGCTGCCTTCCTCAAGCCAAACAGCTGCATCATCTGTGGCAAACCAGGGAAGCGCTATCAGATCGTCATGCAGGACTTCCGTGGAGGCGCGAAGGAGCCCGACGGCGAGTTCGAGGCACCCGTCTGCGATAAGCACTTCAAAGCTGGTATAGTGGCAACACAGGCTATCTTGACTGAGAGAGCGAGGCGATCGTGACGCACTCTGATGATGAGACGTTCGAGTCAAAGGCAACCCGGATAGCTCTACAAGAACCCCTGAAAGAGTTTGGTCGAGCGCTCAAAGAAATGTGTCCACCTGGCTTCGGCTACGCTCTGTGGATGTTTGACTACGGCGCGTCAGGTAGCCTCGTGTATTTGTCGTCCGCAAAGCGTGAGGATATGATCAAGCTGGTGAAGGAATGGCTGGCTAAAGTCGAGGCTGAGTGAGCCGTACACGCAAAGGTGGTGCTTGGCCGAAAGCGAAAGCTCGTGATCGGCAGATGGAGCACCAGCGCCGTCGACAGCAGCTCAAAGACCAGCTCAGGAAGACTCCCGAGCTGGCGCAGAAGTGGGAGCGGCGGTGCGAACGGTGGGACCAGTGGAGCTACGATTAGAGCGGCCCGTGCTTTTGATTAGCGAAGTCCTCTGCGAGAGCAAGAGGCAGCGAATAGTCTCCCCACTCATGCGTAAGCAACGCACCAAGTGCTGCATCATGCGTGTGCCACCAGCGATTACGTCGAGTCATCTCCCCCTCGAGCCTAGCCACGGCTCGTGCAGGGTTTTGCTCGATCGCCTCTAGCCGACGATGAATCCCGTTGAGTAGCTCACACAGCTGCTCCGCTGTTGTCGTTTCAGAAGCGTCTAGATCAAAGCTCATTTCAGTAGCTCCTGCAAAGCTTCCCACACCTTCTCGAGCTTCTGTAGCGCCTCCAACTTCTTCTCGAGTTGAACGCACCTGACGTGCAGCTTCGTGTTCTCGGTGGCGAGACTACGGTTGCGATTGAGCAACGCCTCGAGCGCAGCTCTTGCTTCGGGACCCATGCGCGTCGTGGTGAGTAACCTGCGTGCATCAACGTGGTTGAGTTCGTTCATGCCTTCGCCTTGGGTGTGAGGCTGATGAGAGTCCTCGGCGGTACCTCGCCCTTCGCCTTCTCCTTTCGAATGTCATCTAGGCGGCCCTGGAGAGCTTGTATCGCTTGCTCGTCTGACAGCCCGTTGAAGACAATCTGCATTGACACGGCTTCGAGGATCGCGACGATCACTCGCAGCTCGGGCTTGTCCTCGAACTGCAACGCTCTCGCGTGCCGCTTCAAGCACTTCACCATAAAATCATTGAGTTCGTTCGCGATCTCTTTTTGAACGGTCATGCCTTCGCCTTTGGTGTGAGGTCTACCTCTGCGATCGTCAGCGTGCCCTCGCCCTTGTCGAGGCTGGCCTCCACGCTCCTCATGGACCGCAGGAAGGCACTGAGGGCCGTCTTCTCGCTCACCCCAGCACAGACGCACTGGACGGCGAGAGCGTAGCCAAGAGCCGCTATCCCAACGTAGTCGGGGGCGGGGTCGAGGTTGATCCTGTCCTTGTGACGATCAAGGCTTTCGACCAGGGCTCGGCAGAGCTCCTTCGAGATGTCTGTGATCAGGCTCATGGTCCATCCTCGGGGAAGAACGGCATTAGGTCCCGCATCGCCAGCTCGACGTTATCAAAGTGAGGGTAGCCCAGCCGATCGTAGGCACGGTGCGCGGCTCTACGCAGCGCTAGCAGCGCAGGAACAGCTTCCCATGCGGCACGGAAGAACTTGGCTGCGTCGCAGTCGCAAGTCCACGGGCAGCCGCTGTCAGGCCACTCCACTTGTTGCAGCGCGAAGAGGGCTTTCTCGAGCTCGGTCATAGTCCGGGTGGTGGGAATCGAACCGCACAATGTCATGGAGGTGACAACAGGTTTACAGCCTGCCCGAGGCCCCAGCCTCAACACCCGGAAAAGGCGAAATCTACCTGCTACCCAGCGCCAGAGCAAGCAGCCCGAAGAACAGAACTGCGTACATGACAACTAACACCATCGCATCGGTGTTAGACGGTGGGTGGGATCTGAGAGCCATGATGAACGTGAACACGAACAGCGCAGCAAACCCGACTATGACGAGCAGAGGCATAGTCGAGAAGCTGGTGCAAGAACTTTTGCTTGTAAAGAGGCCTTTATGGACTAGCCAGGGCAATAAGGCAAAACACTGGCCAAAGAAGCGTGATCGTGACTACCTCTGCCCACCCCACCCGATCCACCTTCGCCTCGGGGTACAGACGGTCGAAATAGTCCCGGATCATGGCCCAGACAATTGAGAAGGCGAGGCCGACCAGGAGATAGAGAAGTAGCCATTTCATGACGCAGCCTTCAGTGCACGGTGCAGCGTACCCACACCTACCCCAAGCTTCTTCGCGGCTTCTGCAATCGAGAGCCCATCCTTGCGAAGCCGGAAAGCTTCGTCGATATCGAACTCGGCGCGAGGACGGCCGAGGGTCTTCCCGTTCTTCCTCGCGGTGGCGATACCAGCGTTCGTACGCTCGATCAACCGTGCCCGCTCCTGCTCCGCCACCCAGCCGAAGATCGCGACCAGGAGCGAGCGCACGGGACCGTCCATCTGAAGCCAGCTCTCCTGGTGGGAGACGACGCGGCAGCCTAGCCGGTCGAGCTCGGTGATCGTGTCTAGAACGCCCGACATTGTCCGGCCCAGACGGTCGATGGCCCAGACTACCACCACGTTGATCTCGCCCTTGTGGGCGGCGGACAGGAGCTTGGTGAGGCCTGGGCGCGACTTCTTCGAGCCGCTCAAGTGCTCCTCGATGATGAGGGTCACCTCGATGCCTCTTGCGAGGGCGATCTGGGTGAGGGCGGGGAGCTGGTTCTCAGTGCTCATGTCGCTCTTTGAAACTCGGAGGTAGAGGGCTGCTTTCATCACTATTTAGTGATAGCAGCGTCCTTCCAGAAGTCGAGGAGCTTTTTTGGAAGAGAACCGACTAGTCGTCGAAGAACCCAAGCCGTACACGCATGTTCATATCCAGCTCTGTGTACAGCCACAGGAGCAAGCGTACCCAGAACCGTTTCTGGTCGAGCTGACCCTCCAGCGTCGGCCAGTGGGTCGCAGCCACGCGGGCGATCATCGAGTACACGTCGGCTGCGTCTAGGGGCATAAAAAATAAAAAATGGGGTACCCCCTGGCCGTGCTTTCGCCGATGCAGGAAGTACCCCGGTCCCCTGACAGCTTGCTGGCGCGCCGTAGCCGCTGCGAGGGCCGCCAGAGTACCTCAAGCTTCACCAGTGAACTAGGGTCTTTTGGGAGGGCTTCACCAGTGAACTAGGTCTTTCGTACGATGGTGGGCGCGGGATTTTTGAAGCCTGCCCCTGTAGGACGGTACCCCGGTGGGGTAGCATGCGCACCCCACCGATGTAGGTGCGCATGCGCACGCACCCATGTAGGTGCCTAGGCGCTGCGCGCGCCACGCTGTAGGTACTCATGCGCACGCTGGCGGTAGCGCTGCGCACCTACCCATCCTAGCGCTGGCGCAGCTGCCGTCAAGCGTTCGGGAATCGAACGATTCGGAAGGGTGCGATCTGGGCGCTTTCTGGGCGCTAAGCAGTCGGAACTACGTGGCGCCGATGGGTCTGGCGCGGCCCCATTCTGGAACGCTCTAGCGGGAGCTGGGGCCGCTACCTGGTAGCAACTCGAGTGACCCTACGTGACGTTACTATACACTGTATAGCTGACTATCATTGGCTCGCGCGAGAGGTGTCGAGTCGCGCGTGACTCGGCCGAAGTTGGCACACTTTTTATATTCCAAAATCGGGTCGACACTTTTGGAACGTGAGCTAGGTTCAAGGTGTGAGCAGCGAGTCAACGAAACGAGTGAGCAGCATCCCCGGCGCATGGCCTAAGGATCGCGTGCTGGAAGTGTTGGCAACGCGTGTGGCAATGGCTGCCATGCGTGGCCACTCGCAACCCGTAGCGGCGGCAGTAGTCGCCAGAATCGAAGCGTCATGACCTGTCAGTGTTTCACATGTGTCAGTAACAGCGCGCTCTATTACACGATCCGTCAAGCCTACCTAGCTACCACGCTGCTACAAAGCAACTTCGAACTTTACGAGCCGCTTGCCGGCCTTGATTGCTGGCGCTGAATCCACTTGTAACTAGGCCTCGGTCCTACCTAGGCCTAGTAGCAAGGAGATTGAGTCATGACAGCAATCGAAGCAATGCACGAAGTGTATGAGTATCTGAACAGTGGTGACTTTGCGATGGCGCAGTGCGCAGTGATGGCTCATGAGCAGGAGACCAGCACGCTACCTAGCAGTGTGTTTGAGCGCGTTCTGCGCCTCTCCATTGCCAACGATCAGCTACTGCCACTCTACGCAACCTGGTGTAAACGGGCGTTCGGACGCGCCGGCTACGCGTCAATCGTGCGCAGTGTCGCGACGCTCTAAAAAATCTTCCTAAATCGGCTCGACAGTTTTGGAACGTGAGCTAGAACAAAGTTACTGAGTGAGACGAGAGGGAAGACGAGATGACGCGAGTAAAAGTGGCACGGTTCGGAGATGCCATGTACGGGCGGAGCGGCATTGTCCTGATGCAATCTAATCAGGGTCCTCGCCTACAAAAGGAGCCATGGGCACTAATCCAGTGGGACGATATGGGCAAAGTAGAGTGGATGCGCTGCGCTGACTTGAAGGCAATCTGATTAGCTGGCAACTAGGCCTCTGACCTACAGAGGCCTAGTAACAAGCGAATCAACGCTAACTGTAGGAGTAGTGAGAATGCACTTCAGCAAGGTTCACAGCAAGTATGGCGCGCCAATGGGGCGTAGTGAGTCCAAGGAGCATGCCTCCGACACTAACGCGAAGTTCCGCTTGACCCGTGTGCGCCTGAACTCGGGCGGTTACGATGACGGCGGCGCCTACTGGGGCGGCGGATTCGGGGTGCCCACACTGTGGGTGTGCGAGTGTGAGACTGACAATATCGCCGATGGCGGCGAGTATCTCTACACTGTGTTTTTCCTCCGCGCTGACTCTCGTGACGCCGCGAAGGAGCATGTGCGCAAGGCTTACCCGAACGCACGTTTCTACCGCTGAACCGCTAGCAACTAGGCCACGGTCCTACCGTGGCCTAGTAACAAGAGGTGCCAGTATGAGTAACACACACGAACAGGTTGAGTTTCACGCCACACGAGTGTCAACGCCTACATCCGAGGAAATCACTGAGATTTTCAAAACCTGGGATGATGCGCGCAAGTGGATGATGCGAGAGGATGCCTCACCCGATTCAGACGCTGACTTGTACTACAAGGGTTACATCGACGTCTGTATCTGGACTATCGGTGGCGCGCGCTGGTTTGGAGGCGATGATGCGGTAGAAGCCTACCGCGAGGACCCCGACGCGAGTGTGTTCGAACGCTGGGTTACGGACCGACATTGCAGCATGTTTGACTGTATCGGCCGCGTCCCCTGAATCTGTTCGCAACTAGCGCCCAGCCTAGGCTGGGCGCTAGTAACGAGAGGAGTCAGATTGTATGGCTACTAGTTTGAAGACGCTACGTGACGCGTTCCCACGAGAAGACGAGGAGACACTGCAAGCGATTCGGTTCGCCTTGCAGCGTGCGGAGAAAGCGCCGCGCTTGTTTCCCAGTAGCTACTCGCGCCGCATTGAGGAGACACTGGCCGAGTGCAACGTCCTACTCAACGCACACGGGGTAGAGTGTATTACAGCCCGTGTGGGTGGGTGGGATCCTCTAGTGGAATACGTGAACATGGGAGACACCTACGTGTGTACCATCATGTTTGACCATGTGAGCGGAACCTTCAAGGTCACATCATGGGGTGACTGGCTCGAAACGTACGAACGCCGACATGGCCGAGTGGAGTAACACAATGTCTGTCCCGTACGCAAAAGTGGTTGAATTGAAACGTGCAGGTGATCCGCTACCTCGCATGACGCGAGACGGTTACACAAAGCGCAGTGGGTCACCTTCCCATATGATGGTGCGCTTAGACGGCGAAACACTTTGGCGCCGTGTGTATGTGTGGCAGTTCTCGAACACATGTACGTACTTCGTGCGAGTCAAGGGTGTGTGTCTAGTCATTCCCTCATATGTGCTTAGCTGATAATCCGGCCGATTGACTTGCAACTAGACTTAGGCTGAATCCTCTGTCTAAGTCTAGTAACAAGGGAATAGGTGTCAGTATGAGTAAGGTTAGCATCGCCGCAGCAATATCCCGTGGTTTGCAGGCAATGGCGAATTGCGAGCATTCGGGAAACACCGAATGGCTTCCAAAGCACAGGGAACGCGTGCTGGCGATCGTCAAGGCCACTGCACCTAGCGGAAGTGGCATCGATTGCGGCACGGAACTTGACCTAGAAAACTCCACTTCGGAACGGCTCGTGTTCACACTCTCGTTTCACCACATGAATGAGCATGGCTCATACGATGGGTGGAGTAACCACGAGATAGTGGTGAAGTCTTCCCTCGCTTTTGGCCTTGACGTGAAAGTCAAGGGACAGAATCGGAACGATGTGAAGGACTACCTTCACGAAGTCTACGCGGAGTGGCTGCGCACTGAGATTGACGAATTCACTGGCGCCTAAACTTCCGGCCGATTCAAACAAGTTTCACTTTTCAAGGAGTTTCAATGGAACCGATTACGCTTCAAGAGTACGCCGCCGAGTGTAAAGCAGTGGCGAAAGCCATCGTAGAAGAGTGTGAGGGTAACGAGGACGATTTCCACGATCGCCTACACGAGGAAATCGACTCTCACCAGTGGATCATATACACCTACTACAACCTGCAGGTATTGACCCACAGCCGCAATGATGGCGCCTACTTCGACAACTTCGGACCCTTGACGGCCGATGGCTTCTCGGACGCAATGGTCAAGATGGCTTTCGCGGCGTTCTACCAGGATGTGTCGGAGGAACTGAGCGAAGCACTGACAGAGTATGAGGAGGCGCATCCGGAAGACTGATTCTCATTCCAACTAGGCCTAAGTCTCACTCGGGCCTAGTAAGAAGGAGATTCAACCATGGGTAAGTTCTACGTCACAACGTTCTGTAACCGCCCGCATAGGCTCTCAGATGGCAAGCCTATCAAGCATGAGTGTCGAGTCATTCCGCCCGCCGCACTAGAGGCAGAACGTAGCGGCGACACGGACAAGGCCATCGAGCTCATGCAGGCTAGTCCAGTGAAGTACATGCGCCGTGGAGTAGCAGAATGATTTACCTAGCTCTAACCATCCTATCCGGTCTATTCCTTACAGCACTCGCCGCGTCGCTCCTTTATGGAGTCTACATAGTGGTAGGACTAGTAGTCCTCGGCTCGTGGGAGCTAGTGAAGTTCACGTGTCGGGAGCTCAAAAAAGAGCTGCAAGAGGATTGGAAGACAGTCAAAAAAGTGTACTTCAACAAGTAGACTTCTGGGGGATCTGAGTTAGTTTTCGTTTACAAGGAAAAAGTTCCCTTACACCCTAGGCCTGAGCCAAGACTGAGGCCTAGTCGTAAGTGAAACTTTCGGAGGGTAGTATGATTACGTATGAGATTGAGTGTGAGCAGGACCTAGAAGACTTCCGTGGCAACTGTTCTGCCATTGACGAGGAGACAGACTCAGCAGCCGAGCAGGACATAGCCTCGCGGCTCGACAGAGGCGACGTCTGGGCGTGGTGCTGTGTCCGGGTCAAGGCTACTGCTGAGAACGGTGCAGAGGCCTACAGCTCGTGGCTCGGGGGTTGCTGCTTTGAGGACGAACGAGACTTCAAGGCTGGTCCCTACTTCACGGACCTATGTGTGGAAGCGGCTGACGAGCTGCTCAAGTTCGAGCATTCTTCCGTGCCTGCTATCCACACACTGAAGACGAAAAACGGTCGTGTGCGTGTGACGTCCGTTGAAAACACAGTCGTGCGCATGTATGCGTGGGACTACGCAAAAAGCTACGAGAGAAACCACATGCACGCCGCTCGCACCTTCGCCGCGGAACAGGGCTGGACAGGTAGGTTCGTCGGTGCTCCTCTGCCTGGCACCACACAGCGCTACGTGTTCGTGCGGGTAGGATAAGACTTCCGGGGGATCCAAAAAAGTTTCTAGTTTCAAGGAGTTCTACATGGAAAAACATCGTTGGTCGGTTCGGTTGAAAGTGGCTCTCCGCAACGGTCTGTACTCGACGCTCGCCCCGAGTGATATCGCGCTCATAACCTTCGTGGTTACCGCGATTTCCGAGTACAGCGCAATCACGTTGGCTGGCCGTAAGGCACTGGCAAAAAACATGAAATTCGTCGGTGTTGACGATGTTCGCCGCCTGCCACGCTAGCGCTAAACTTCCGGGGGATCCAAAAAAGTTTCTAGTTTCAAGAAAGAGGAGTTCTGGAAAATGTCTAAGACACTGCGCTACGACTCTTGCACGTGGGAAGATGAAGACGATTGCCTCGCGGCGTGTGCTGCCGAAATGGCAGACACGTTCGGCCTAGACGGCTGGGATCTAAACCCTCGCTGGGAAGACGAACGCACACGAGACGCGATCCTCGTGGATGTGCCTGACTGGGTAGTCGAATGAGCCGCTACAGTTTCTGAAGGCTGCTACTAGGGCGTGGGGGCGCCCCTGTACAAGACTTCCGGACAGACAGGAGCAAAAATGGATTCGAAAGCGTTCAAGGCAGGGAAACTCGACGGTCGTGAGTGGTGTCACGATCAAGACGTAGACCGTGGCAGTGGTCGTCGCTACGAGGACGGTCTAAACAAGCCGGGCCGGCCGACTGCATCGATCGGCCTACTCGACGCATGCGGCGGTAAGCTGCTCGCTGACGTCCTCGGCTTGACGCTACTCGAGCTCGACATGCAGGGCATCCAGCTCGAACGTGCGTGCGTCGAGTATGACATGGGCTGGGATGCAGCCATCAACAAAGCGATCAGCCAGCGAGACGCAGATGAGTAGGCGCAAGGAAGAAGTAAACGCAGCCCTCGCATGGGCTGACGCCTACGAGGAGCAGCACCCCCACGCAGCCGTTCTTGCTGAGGAGCTACGCGAGCTGCGTGTGCAGCTGGCGAGCATCAAGGCTCTACTGGTACAAGGGCAGAAACTTCCGGCTGGTCGGAACTGAATTGAGATTCCTATGAGCAAAGTCAGTACCAGAGTCATCAATGCAAGCGTAGAGCGCCTGCTGCAGGACCGAGCCAGACTCCGCGCCCTAGCCGAGGAGTGGGACCGTCTGGCCGTCTCGTGGGCTGAGGTAGCTCGGGAGGCACAGGCATCTCTCGACCGATACGAGACGCCCGAGATGAAGCGAGCTGGACGCGAGGCCCCGCCCCAGTTCTACCACGAGGTAGAGATTGCCCTGGCTCGCAAAGAGATCTACGAGAACTGCGCCGCGCAGCTGCGCAAGGAACTAGGGCTATGAAACAAGAACTCAAAGAGCTAGCGGCGGTCTTGGCCCTGTTCCTCGGGTCCATCCTCCTGTTCGTGGCCGGGGTCCTGCTGCTGGTCCGCCTGTTCGGCCTCAAGTAAAAACTTCCGGGAGATTCGAAGTGCATTCAGATTTCGATAAGTTCGAGAGAAGCCCGCGGGATGACTAGACGTCGGCTAGCCCGTGGCCGTCGCCTGTACAATCGCTGGCGTAAGCAGCTCCAGCAACGCGCACAGGCCCTCAGTCCTCGGGGCTACCACTCATGGGGAGCTCGCCGCCGACTAGTGTTACACTAGCAAGTGTGACAGTCATCGCTGCCTACAAGCTGCGCAATGGATGCGTGCTTGCCGTCGATGGCCGTGTCACTGCCGACGACACACTCGTCTCCAACTGCACCCCCAAGCACGTCGTCATCGGCGCTTGTGTCATTGCCTTCGCGGGTGACCTGGGTCCAGCCCAAGTCCAAGCCGGCTACTGGCAATCCCAGAACTGCTCGACGCTCAAAGAACTCCGAGCCGAGCGGCTCAAGACCGACGCGGACTGGTACTGTCTTGTGTACGATCGCTCCTCGAGAACGCTCGCAACGCTGTGCTCGGACGGCTGTCTAGTAGAGCACAAGAAAGGGTACGCGACTCTGGGTGCAGGTGAGCTAGTGGCGTGGGGGTACCTCGCTGCAAGTAAACGCCCTACAACGTGGGCAACTGCACGCAAGCTACTACATTGTACGCTTCAGGCGACAGCGGAGAAGGTTGTAAGCTGTGGTGGGAGAGCTACCTTCATCACAGTACAGGGTAAGACACGATCGGTCGAGTTCCACCTAGCAGCCTGCTAGCGCCTCTGAGAGGGCTTGAAGGCCTCGGGGGTCAAATGACCCGTCCTCAAACGGAAAACGCCTCTCCGGGGCGCACAGGAGCCGGAAACCACCTTCCGGCGGATCCGACTCAGTTCCGTTTTCCGCCCCGTTGAACCCGTCGATCACCGGATCACCGTGATCACCTTGATTTTCCTGATCTCTAGGAGATCATGATCTCGTATACAAATAAATACATGTAACCGAAAAACGATTTCCTACCCTATCTAAGAGATCACCGGTGATTCTGGTGATCAAAGCTTCCAAATCTTCATATTTTGACCATTTATCACTTTATTAGTCTTCTCCCACCCCATTTGGAGACACATCTTCGAGACACGGAGCTGATCGGCGCGCGATGTAACCTCTGTACCTACAACTAGGTGCAGTTGTTTTACAGTGACCCACAAAAACCTACGTGTCTCAGGATGTAGCTGACCCTCCGCTAAGGTAGTCTCACCTTGTACATGTAGGGGCCACTGCTTGAACTCCTTTTTGAAGAATTCAAGCTCGCTCGTCAGGTCGTCCTTGTCCACATAGTCATCCAGCCCGTCCTGACAGAGTAGTTTTTCCTCTCCCACAGGCCACCATTCCTCACCTCTCCTTACACGTTCCCGCGCCTCTGCCCACAGCTGTTCGCGGTTCTCCACGAGCCACGCGATCATCAACTCTTGTCGGCACAAGACAGGCCAGAAGCGCCGATTGCCGGTTGGATCGTTCAAGAACTCTTTCACGTTCGTGCTGCCGCCGAAGATGGCTCTCCTGACGATCTCTTGTGAGTTACGCGCATACTTGCGCCGTAGATCTTCACTCGAGTCGGAGATGAAGCGCTTGATAATCTCCATCTCCGCGCGTCGAAATGCGGCCAGCTCCGCCAACTCTACAAGCACGTACTTTTCGAGGTTGAAGATCGCATCTTCTTTGTTTATGTCTCCGATATTACTGCAGAAAAACTCCGCCCCGCACAGTTCACGGAAGGCTCGGCTTTTTCCGATCCCCTGCTTGCCCACAAGCACCAGCACGTGCTGTGCGTCGCAGCCTGGCGTGAGCGTGCGGGCTACCGCGGACAGCAGCCACTTGGACCCGACCAGCCGATGGTACGGGCTATCCTCGACCCCGCAGACTTCGTGCAGCCACGAGTCGAGACGTGGCTTCCCGTCCCATCGCAGCGCCTCCAGCCACTCGAGGAACGGATCCCAGCTGTTGAGACGGGCCACTGCGTTCATGGCATTGAGGGTCCGCTCCATGCTCGCAAGGGGCCTCCCCATCTGTTTCGCGAGCCAGCGCCCCGCAGCCATTGCGTCTTCGTCTTCAATGGGACAGGGGAAGTCTGTCTTGTGGGTCTGCCACGGCGGCGCGTAGCAGAAAAAGGGCTTGCCCTTGCGAACGTTCCACCTGAGCAGCCCCGCCGTCTCCGGATGGTTCGCGAAGATCAGGCCGGCATTCTCGTCACACACGAGCATGGTTCCCTTCTCCGCGTCGAGCACGAGCTGTTGTTTCCAGCCCGCATAGATAAAGAGCGGGTTCTTCTGGCCTCGAGCTACGCCCTGGTCGATCGAAGCGTGCGCCTCGGTCGCAGTGACGAAGCCTTCCGCCCCCGTACCAAGCCGCTGCGTGGCTGCCTTGAAAAGTTCTCTTTTGACGTGCTCGACGTTGAGCACGTGCGGCGTGTATCTCCCCAGCCTGTACGCAGCGTTCGAGAGCTGCCCCGCGTCGAGCTCGACCAGCTTGACGTCTTTACGAAGCGCCGCGACTCCCGCAGCCGCCATCTTCTCCGTAATCTTGAAGTTCTCTACGGCCTCGACCTGGAGCGCAGCCTCGTTCTGCGCCGTTCCCCAGCCCGCTAGCGCTTGGCCCCTCGCCGTCTTCTCTGCAGCTGCCCAGTCCTTGACGGGATCAGGATTCTTCTCGAGCTCGACACGCGCCAGGCCCCACGCATAGTCACCTGCATCCTGCTTACCCAACCTGAAAGCTTCGAGCCCCCACCAGTACGACGCACGTACGAGGGTGTTGTGCTTCTCTCGAGTCGTCCGTAGCTCAAGCTTCCAGTCCCGCTGCTCCGATGCGCCGTTGAGCGACGGGAGCTTACTGAGATACTTACTGACCTCGAGCAGCTTCTCGCCGTCTGTGTTCGCTTGGTAGTACTTGACGTGCTCCGGGGGCACACGGGGCGAAAAGTAGATACGGCTCACATCCGAGCAGCTCTTGTCAGGTTTGACCGGCAGCTTCTCATACAGAGCATTCCACACACGGACGTACTCTGTAGGTGTTACCTCACGATCGAAGAACAAGACCACACGCAGCTTTTCTCGGGGGTGCACAGACCCACTCGAGAAGGAGTTGTGGGAGGCGTAGAGAAGCTTTTCCTTCTCTAGCCAATCAAACAAAATTTCACTATCTTCTTGAGAAAGTCCTGGTTGCCCGTCTCGACCACGATCGAAATCGAGGCCCACACAACCCAAGCCCTCCACCGCAGCCTTGCTACGGGAGGCTCCTGAGGGGTACACGGCGGGGCTCCAAGCCTCTCCCGCCTCCTTGTGGGGGGAGATCTCGGGCTCACCCGTCAGACTCTCGATGAACCCAAATAGCGGTAACTCTTGAGCTTTTGGGTGGTTGTCCCTGGCGGAAGAAAAGACAGAAAAACGGAGGCTAGTTGTCAACGAAGAATCCTTTCGACGGAGTAGTCAACTCTACGCCTAAAGGGTTCTTGACAGCAACTAGTTCGGTTCGTATGCTACGGCCTCGAGCGACTGAACCGACCTGACAAGAGGGGGTGCATGGTGCACCCCCTCTTGATCACTTCTCGTGTACCTTCCAGCCCTTGCGAGGGAAGACTTGCCGCTTGAGCCAGCTGTAGGGCTTGCCCAGGGTCCAGCTCAGGATCGGCGCGGCTTCGATCACCTTGTCGCGGCAGACCACGATGCCCGCACAGAAGTGCGGAGCAGTGACCTGTACGAGCGTCACAGGCGCTGGCTTGGCCATGTCGATCATATGCTCTCGACCTGCGTCATCGACGTCTCGACCTGGGTGCACGAGAGAATGTCGTCACGATGGTAGACGTGACTACCATGATGCTCAGTGATGACGCCAAAGTACTCTGCGCCCATGTTGAGCAGGAAAGCGAAGCGCCAGTACATGAGCGAACCATCCTCATGCACGAGCAGCACGCTATTCCTGAAGCGTGGGTCATCGGCGCGTAGCTTGTCCTCGTAGAGGGCGAGCTTGGCCTTGACCTCGCGTATGTTGGTTGAGTCACTCATGCTTACCCTTCATCCCCAGCTGGAGCCGGTTGACGACCTCAAAGATAGCTAGCCCCTGCTCCGGGTCCATCTCTTTTCGTTCCTCGAGTGTCGTGGTTCTCAACGTGAGGTCGGGGTTGAAGCGAAGCACTGCAGTGCAGTAGACGCAGACACTGAAGTCCCCCGGTTTCGGGACTGCGTTGCGTGCAGTTGCAGCTGACAGCACCTTGCCACATCCGGGGCAGACTGTCGGGGGCGTTTGCGAGGTTTCGATTATACCCGTGCCACTGATGGCACGCTCGAGTCCCCACACTTCTTTGAGACACATCTCCGCCTGCAGCACTGTGCCTTGGTTACAGATGGCCGTGTCCATCACACGCAGCAGCTCACGCGTCTTTGCGTTAGCGCCCACCTTTCGAATGAGCTGACGGGTTAGCCCCCCGATGACTGCCGTATCGGGAGGGCAGCCCAGTGGCGCGAACTGCAGCCGTGCTTGGGGGTTTGCTATCTTCCACGCCTGCGTTGCAGCGAGCATCCGTAAGGACTCTCGCTTGTAGCCTTCATCATCTTGGTTCGGCATACGGCCCCAGCACTTCCTCGAGCTCCTCTGCGCAGTCCACGTAGATCGAGGGGCTGTCGGGTTGATTGACGCGCCTTGCTCGCTCACGCCACACGTTGGGCAGCGCTCGCACGATACCAAACGCTCTACGCATTCGTTCGGTCTCTTCTTCAGTCATTGATGCCCCGCGTGCTGCTGTGTTCGCACAGGCAGCTCCTGGACCCCTCGGCTGAACATCACGCCCAGCACTGTGACCAACACCAACAGCGCTACGCACAGCACTGCTCGCGCGACAATCATAGCGACGCCCTCTTGGTGTACTGGCTACTCATGGCGATGAACTCATTACGCCAGTCCCAATCATCCATGACGTAGTGGCGGAACTGTTCCTCGCTCAGCGTGACCACGTCCTCCTGGTGCATCTCGAGCATGCGGATCGTACGGGTGTAGTCATTGCCGTAGTAGCGGGGTTTCGGTAAATCGATGCGTGTGTCTATCTCTTTGCCGACCTCTATGTCTCCCAACATGACGCTCAGCTTCAGCGTGAGAGCGTTCCGATAGCCTAAACGAGCTGCCTTGTACTCGCTCTCGTGCTTGAGTTGATTGCCTTTGAGGGTTTCCAACAGCTCCCCCTTGTTCACTTGAACCTTACCCTCGTCAAACATGGTTCACCTCGTTGGATCAGGATAGGGACCACCACTGGTTGCTTCTGACTCCGCAGAGACTACGGGAGCTGCTTCCTCAACTAGCTCGATTCGCTGTTCATCGAACGCATGCACGGTTCCTGGATCTCCGGTCGGTTGCAGCCTCTTTGGCTCGATCAGGATTCGAACGCACCCGTACAGCCATTCCGTGCGCGCGACTGCGATTCCTTCGAAGCCCGTAATGTTATCTCGAACTTTAGATCCTAGTTTGATCATCCGTGATTCCTTGTAAACAGGAGCCCTCTTGCGTCTAGTGCGAAGCCGCTACACGGTCCATCACAGTCACAGCCTTCAGTGGATACCTCGATGTCATCGTATCGTTCTGGGATGGCAGTGAGAGCTGTCCGGAGCTCGCCTAGTGTTAGCTTGCCTGGCGCTTTGAAATTGATGCTCGCTCTTGCTTCCTGTGTCACATCCACACCCCTAGTATTTGTGGTTCATCATCTGTGTTACGTCCCCTGAACGTCAGCTCTGGATACGTCTCCCCTATCCAGAGCAACGCCTCCATGTACTCACGGAAGATCGTGCACTGGGCCGAGGCCTGTACGTGAGGCTCTGTAGCTCGGATGTAACACGCTCGTATTACGTAGTGCTTGGGCCAGTCGCTTGGGTGCTCATACAGCGTGAGCATCATCAGCTCGTCTGGATTCGCACTCCAGGGCGGTACAGTCATATTGGATGCCTGTTTGCGATAGCTAATAGTTCATCTGGATGGTTCTCGAGCCAGAGCTTCTGGGCCAGCATTGTGTCTGCGTCTGGGACGTTCAACCGGGGATGGACGCACCAGCGAGCTACGAGTCTACCTTGGGCGTTGACTTCGTGGATGTTCGCGACACGTCCGAGCGTCAGCCTGTACAGGGCAGGACGGCCGTCTGCGTGTTGCGCTGCTACAGTGAAGTGGCCGAACTGGCCCAGCTCCTCGCGTTGTGCAGGGCTCAGGCTCTCTTGCAGCAAGCGCTCTGCTCGGTCGATGGCTCTGCGGCGGATGATGCGATGCGCAGCTAGGTCTGCTTGGGCTTGCTCATGCAACAGTTGCTGCGCAGCGGGAACGAACTGCGGCGACGGCGCCCAAGACATAGGTGGCGTCCCGTAGTAATACTGCAGAGGACGGGCGTAAACATACCAGTTCCCGCTGATCGTAGTGTTCGTCGTACTGGACGTCGTAAGGATCCAGCCCCCAGCATTCGTAGCCCAGGGCATCGTCAGCCACCCTGCATCTGCGGCGCCAGCACGATCCTCTCTGCCTCTGGATCGAACTCCTTTATCATCTCCCCTCGCTCTCCATCAGGCTCCATCCTAAACGCCGCGTAGCGCTTCTCACCCGTCAGGTAATCGAACTGGCGCTTGGCCGATTCGACCTCTGCAGCGATGCGAGGGTCCCACGTGATCTTCGTGTCACCATCGAGCCCCATTACAGCCAGGGCGTTGCGGCCCTTCGGGACGTTTCCAAAAGTGACGTCGCCCTGGTCGATGAGGTCAGCTGCTGCATTGTTGCTCGTCATGTTCAGCTCCTTCGTATTTACGTAAACGTTGTTTCAACATCGCGTTCTCTGCTGCTGTCTGCTGCACGTAATCAGACATCTCGTTCATGAGCTTCTGCGACAACACCCAACGGGCCTGTGACTCAGCCATGTACTTTGCAAACCAGAGCCGATGACGTCGACCCGTGTACAGATTATGCAGTGCCATGAAGCAAGCGAATCCTGCGAGACCTATACAGACCAGCGTGCCCACAATGCACGGGCCGCTAGTAACAGGCGCTGCCAATAGGAGGGCCATTTTACACCTACTAGTTGTTCTGCAAGACTCATGCACTCGCTCTTGACGTAGTCGACGTCTCGATACTCGTCTCTCATGTGCATCTGTGTGATGGTAGCGCCAACGTCCTTAGGGATCTCGATGAGGTCGGCAGTCTCCTTCCGGAAGGCATCCATCCACGGAATCAGATCCCAGCAGTGCGCGCAGTCAAAGCCGAACCACCACACCTCATCAGACTCACCCGGCTTGGCCTTGTGGCAGATCTCCCCCGCGCAGCCATGCGCATAGGTGATGCCCCCGTGCGCGCTGAGGTCTACCTCGAGCCCCTTACCGTGGTAAGGATGCCCTGGAGGAACTGCCACGTAGCCGCACCAAGCCCCCAGCTGCGTCCTACGCATCAAGCACGGCAGTCCTTTGTGATAGAACTCGAGCCTGTCAGGCTCAGTGTCCCAAGGGCCAGGTCCATACGCATAGCCCTCCTCTCTAAGCGCACTCATTGCAAAGTAGTCCTTTGCTTGTCTTTTTGCTGAAACGTCATCTCGACGTCGATGCCCGAGTGGTAGGCGAGCACAGCGAGAGCAAGTCCCCTCTGTAGCCCGTTGAACTCGAGCGTATCGATGAGGAACGCGCAGGCTGCGATCAGATAGTCAGACAGTTTGTTCTCGAATATGTCTTCTAGCGAGCCACGGATTTCAGACCACTCCTCGGAGGTCTCTACTGTTTTGGCAATGCGCTCATGAACTGCGCTTAGAATTTGATCAGTGTTAGTCACCTAGCTCCACCTGTTGTGCATTTCTTCAAACTCGAGAAAAATTGTTCGTACTTCATCCCAGCCCAGGTCAAACACGAGCTTACGAAGCTGAGCGTGTTTGACACCACGTTCAGGGGAAACTCCATTCGACTCTTTGGCTTCTTTCTTTTTCTTTGCTCGGGCAACATATGTCTTCGCCTTGGGCACTCCTTTGACTAGCGCGGTCGACGCTTTTTTCTTTCTCGGTTTTGAACCTGTGTTCTTGTAGCCGTGCTTCGTTCGCAGGTACCAGCGCACGGAATCTATGTGCGCAACGCTCAGTTTGACCTTCTCCTCCTTCGCCGCTTCAACCATCTCCGCATTCGTAAGTTCAAGGTGTCGAGCGATGAACTCGATTTTAGTACCGTGTTTTAGTGGTCTCGGAGGCATGGACTACTTCGCGCTAAGAAACTCACGGACCTTTGCGGCAGACTTCGCCTTCAGTCGATGGCCGAATCCCGCGCATACGCGAAGGAGCACGTTCTCGCCGATGCCCGTGAACTCAACAGCGGAGGGCATCCCCTTCAGATCGATGAGTTCCCGTAAACGGTTGATCTGGTTGAGCGTGAGTTCGTTGCGGTCGTAGCGTGGGATGTCGTAGAGCTTGGCCAGGGACTGCGACGAAATGACTTCTCGGCTTTTCTTCTTGCTCAGGCTGCGTCGGTTGTAGGGTCTTGAGGCCATTCGGATTCTCCTTGTGCGGGGGATATTCCCGTGGGCAATCGACTTTTGCAAGTTTTTTACGCACCAAGGTTTTCAGCTAGTTGTTGCGAAGCACACGAAAGTCAGAGAAAGCGGGTTGACGATCTTTTGCATGAGAAGTAGAGTAGTCGCCATGGAAAACAAGTCCGTGCGGGCGTCCATCCGTTCCCTGGCCAACGATGCGAAAGAACTCCTAGAAGACGTCCTGGAGGGTGCTGACGCAGAGGAGCTTGACGAGAACTTCGAGATCGTAGAGCGCCTCGAGCAGGAGATTGTCGCCTACATCGAAGCACTTGAGCGTGAGAATGCGACACTGAAGGAGAGAGCCGCGTGATTACCGTCTACGTCGCTGGGCCCATCGCCCAGGGCGACCAGTTCGCGAACTGCGGTCGAGCGATCAAGCTCGGTCACGAGCTCCACCTGCGAGGCTTCGCCGCCTTCGTTCCACATTGGGGTGCGATCCAACAGCTGCACTTCCCTTGGACGATTGAGGAGTGGCTTGAGTACGACTTCGTGTGGCTCGACAAGTGTGAGACCTTGTTCCGCTTGAGCGGCCCGAGCAACGGCTCGGACAAAGAGGTTGCCCGAGCCAAGGAGCAAGGCAAACCTGTCTTCTACGAGGACCTGGACGGCCTCCACCTGCTTGAAATCTACAAGCAGATGAAGCTGTGAACCGCGGGCTGACCTGCGACGGCTGCAAGGAGATCTGTTTCGGCCCTGTGCATTACACCTTCTTTCGAGAGGGGATCCGCGTCTATCTGCGCTTCTGTGACAAGTGTCACGACCGCATTTTAGCCGCAATGAGCAATCTTTCGGCCCTGTAGCTCAGTTGGTAGAGCAGCTGTTTTGTAAGCAGCTGGTCACGTGTTCGAGTCGCGTCGGGGCCTCTATGCGATTGAAGTGTTGTTGGCTGCACGCCGCCCCGCCAAGGCGGAAGAGTGGATTCGAGTTCTACCAGTCGCACTAATGCCCCAATCTAAGTCCTCACTAGAGACTCTCAAGGACTGCGCCTACAAGTTCGGGCAGGTCTACATTCTTGGCAAGAGAGGCGAGCCTTCCAAAGCTGCACAAGCAGGTACCCTTGTGCACAAAAGGCTCGAGGTGTGGCGTGAGACGGGGATTGAGCCGGATAAAAAAGAGACGTGGAATGAGTACAAGATAGGTGAGATCGCAAGTGTGATGTTGGCGACGCTGCCGTCCTACGGGACTCCGGGGATCGTCACTGAGAAAGACGATGTATTTACGATCGATGGCTATGAGTACCGAGCAATCAAGGACTGGCAAACGAGCGAGATTCTAGGCGACTACAAGACGACCTCGAGAATAAACGCTGATTATGTTCTGAACGAAGAGACGATTAGGTCTGATATCCAAGCGACGTTGTCAGCTCGGCACATGGACCGTGACTTGCTCCTGTGGTGGACGTACGGCCAATCACAGGGCAAGCCAAAGGCGAAAACGGTCAAGCTGAACGTTCTGAGAGATGAAGTTCGAGCAAAATTTCATGATGTAGTTGAGCCTTTGACTGTGCGCGCAGTCGAGATTCTTGGGCAGGGCGATCCGGAAGCCCTGCCCAAGAACAAAAGCTCCTGTTTCAAATATGGGCGTTGTCAGTTTTTCAACCAATGCTGGGTAGTTCCAGGTCAAGCACTGAGGTTCTATATGAGCGGCACGGGCGGCGGGTTACTGGCGAAGTTGAACCAAGTGAAGGAGGACCCGATCAATCCTCCTGTCGTGGCTCTGAGCGAGCCTCCACCTCCTGAGGAGCCAGCGCCGAAGAAGCCGCGTGGGAGGCCTAAGAAGGTCGAGTCCGAGCCAGAGCTAGCCCCTGAGCCCCCGCGCAAGCTGGACAAGCCCATCCGTACTCTCTACGCGGATTGTCTTCCCCTGGGCACTACGGTCGTGCTTGCACACGAGCTGATCGCAAAAGCTGCTGCAACGGTCTGCGCCGATATGCAAGTGCAAAACATCAAGCTGATCGACTTCGGCAAAGGTGGCGCATGCCTCAGTGCCCAGCTCGAGGCCGACATCTTGGGTATGCCCGAGTGTTTCGATTTGGCGCTAACCACGCGCACAGTGGAGGGACGTGAGGTGTATCAGACGCTGATGTCGTTAGCGCAGAACATTGTGGTGGGGATCTAAAAAACACTTGCGAAGGCGGGTGCATCCAGGCTATGCGTGTGCTCTATTTAGTGTGCGGCGAAACCAACGGCTGGGAATGGCCAGTTGCGGCGTATCACGATAAGAAGCGTGCCGAGAAGCATCGGGCCCGAGCCCAGCAAGCTGTACGTCGGTTGTGGGACGACTATCGCGAGATGCCACAAGTGGTCAAAGCGATGGTACGTAACCCCTACGACCAAGTGCACTGCTGTGCGGGCATGTACGCGGTGGAGTATCGTGTAGAAGTCGTACCGTGGTGTGACGAAGAGTCTTATGAGTCCACACGCACTACTGCATCGCCTGCTAGCAGCGAAGGGCGAAAAGCTTGAGGACACTCTTTCCTACAGCAACTTAGGAAAGCTTGTCCGCCGCACGGGTGTGCGTGGTGGTTCTGAATTTGATCGCATCAAAGCACTACCGCGGCGTATCTGGGAGGAAGACCCCGATCTCGAGCGGCTGATCGACGGGCTGACAGAGCGGCTCCTGTACAACAAAGACGCTTGTCCGGGGCACGTGTGGATCGAGCGCATCTGCTCGAAGTGCAAGAAGCACGACAAGGGTCTTTGTAAGGGGGCGAAGTGGATCGCACCCAAGGGCGGTGTTGTCTGCTCGGGCTGCAAGTCGCCTCGACGGCTGCGCCCGCACCAAGCCAAGGGCCTACAGGAGCTCCACGACTACGGAAGGCTCCTCGCTGACTTCCCCGTCGGCGAGGGCAAGACCCTGGTTAGCTTCGTCGCGCCAGTGGTGCTCGCAATGGGGCTGGGCTGCACACCCGAAGAACTTGCACCCGTGCTGCTGCTGCCTGCGAATCTCGAGGGCAAGACCGTCAAGGAGTTCGCTCGCCTTGCGTGTCACTGGGATGGCTACCGCAAGATTGAGCGACTCAGCTACGAGAAGCTCTCTCGCGAAAAGCAAGTCAATTACTTCGAGCGCATGCAGCCTAAGCTGGTCCTCGCAGACGAAGCCTACGCGCTCAAAAATGTGTCTGGTGCAAGGGCGAAACGACTCCGCCGCTGGTTGGAAAGCGCTCCGACCACCGTGTTTTTGCCCCTTACCGGAACACCGTGGAAAGACACGGTCCATGACTACGCTCACCTGTCCGAGTGGGCGCTCAAAGATCTCTCGCCCGTGCCGCACCACAAGGACGGCGCCTATCTCGAGCTCGCCGACTGGGCGAACTGCGTGGACGTCGAGCCGCGCGAGACTCGACTGGCTGCAGGTGTACTCGCCGAGTTCTGTAAGACGCCTCCTACGAGCGTCGAGGACGTCAGAGCTGCGCTTGCTGTCTGGCGCAATCAGACTCCCTCTTGGGTCCGTGTTAGTTCGAGCGGCGTAGACGCCTCGCTGACGTTGCAGGGCGTGAAGTTTGACGACTACCCAGCCCACGTAGAACAAAAGTTCAAGCGGCTGCGCGAGTCCTACGAGACGCCAGACGGCCTAGCGTTCACGGAGCCGAGCAAGCAGCACAACTACCTCAAGTGCTGCTCCAGCGAGTTCTGGTATCGCTATGATCCACCCCCACCCGAGCGCTGGAAGAAAGCTCGACGGGCTTGGGGCTCGCTGGTGCGCGACACGATCGCCCACAACAAGCACCACTGGGATACGGAACTCCAGGTTGCTCGTGCGTGTGCGAGAGGTCAGCTCGTGCACCACGGGGTCTATTCGGACTGGGTCAAGATCAGGCCCAGCTACAACCCAGAAGATCACAAGCTCACGGAGTGGTTTGGCGACAGTTTCATACAGTGGTGCATCAAGTGGCTCGAGAAGGAGAAAAGCATCCTTTTCACTTCTCAGATCGCTGTAGGTGAACGTCTGAAGGCAGAAACTGGACTTCCCTACTTCCACAACGGAGGGCTTGACCCACAGTTCGGGAGCATCGAGGACTGGAAGGGCGGCCCCTGCATTGCGAGCGTCGATTCCAACAAGAAGGGCCGCAATATCCAGCACTTGTGGCACAAGGCCTGTGTCGTGGGTGGGCTTGCCTCAGGCCCCGACGCAGAGCAGCTAATCGGCCGTCTGCACCGCCCTGGCACGGAAGCTGACGTGGTCGAATACACGTTTCCTTACGGGTGCTTGGAGGTCTTTGAGACCCTGCACAGGTCGCGGGAACAGGCCAAGTTCGCGGACAGCCCCACCCACAAGCTCATTCTCGGCGACTTCCTGGTTGAAAGTTTGGACGATTCGGCCAAGTGGAAGGGATCTAGATGGCAAAAAAGTTCTTGACGTAGAAGTTGACTTGCTCTACAAGGGTGGAGGTCGGCCAGCTCGAGGAAAGCATGTAAGCAAGAACAATGGGCGTTTTCGGCAATAAGCTGAAATTGAACGAAGCACGTGAGTCTGGCGGAGGAGTGTACTTCCTGCCCAAAAAGATCAAGGGGCCCGATCCGGCTACTGGCACTGCGGCCGAGTACGACCAGGGCATCTACATCGTAGAGATCGACGTCACCAAGATGTTCGATTCGAGGAAGAAAGAGACCTACTTCCTTGCCGAGACTTTGATCAAAGAGAGCAACGTCCCTGAGCGTTCTCCCGGCTCGCGTTGTAGCTGGATGATGGACGTCAACAGTGACGCAGCTGCGTCTAACATCCGTAGTCTGATGATCGCTCTGACAGGCTCAGCACTGGGCCAGACGCTCTCGAGTACTGAGATCGAAGGCGAGGACTGGGATGCTGTCGGCGAGGCAGCTGTGTCAGGGAACCGCTTCAAGGGCGTGCCCCTGCACGTGACTGCCTTCTACAAGCTCAAGAAGGACAAGCACCCGCAGGGGCTAGACGCGGCGCATGACACTAACTTCTACACGCGCTGCCTGTTCAACGTAGTGCTGCCGGATGCCAAGGAAAAGGCTGCTTGAACCGCTTGATCGTGAACCAAGCTGCAGAGGCTTTGCTTGCGCAGCTGATCATCAAGTACCAGACGCGTCTCGAGCTGCGGCGGGTGTTGACGGCTGCAGTGCGCAAGCTCGGTAAGCTGAAAGAGCTTACGGAGAAGAAGTAATGCCGCGCCGCCCACCTGAAGCAGTACAGAAGACAGCGATGCGTACTCTGCACGAAAGTCAGCTCGAGAACGTTTGCGACACAGCATACGCACTCGATCCAGTCTTTACGCCCAACTACAGCGTGACGCTGATCGAACACTCTGCGAAGGCAGGCTATCAGTTGCGTGTCGTGACTACGCTGGTAGCGATGGGCGACGTGCACTACCTCGCAACTGACGAGGACGTGGACGCAGAGACAAAGAAGACGCTGCGCGTGCTCATGCAGGGTATGTACAAGCAGGCTGCCGATTGGCTTGAGGCAAACCCTGAGGTGGACGCGTAATGGGCTGGGCAACTGGTTCCGATATCGCGATCACGGTCGTCGAGGCCGTCTACGCGAACGTGAGAAGCAAAGAGGCTCGCCGAGAGATCTACGAGCTTTTTTTTCAGGCGCTGAAACAGCACGACTGGGATTCAGAAGATGACACGGTCGGCATTGACCCAATCTGGGATGAGATCCTGAAGGACTATGGCTTCCTAGAGGACGATGAGGATGGGGACTATTGAGTTTCGATCCTGACGACTATCTGGCCAAGCTTGTGTTTGGGGGCCTTCCGCTTGAGCGGTTTGAGAAGAAGTTCGAAGACGAGATCGGCGAGCTAAACCTCGAGACTTGTACTGAGACGCATACTGTTAGCCTGCCACGTTATGGCAAGAGCTTGGTCCGTGCGCTGCGTGGTGGGCTAACAGTAGTTTGTGACCAAAGAGAGCACTGGCACGTTTACAAGAACAGAGCACGTGTAGAACACGAGGAGTTCTTGTCTTCGTGGCAAGCCTTTATGCGAGCGGGGTGGACTAGTCACATTCCGCAGGAGGAGGGCGTCTACCCCGTCCGTGATCGTGAAATGCGGCGGGGTCATGATCGGACACTGAAGCGAGTGCAGGGACGGTTAGTCGACATAACGCGGGCAGGTGGCTACGTGAGTTACGGCAAGGTGTCAGAGTTTCGAGGTGACTGGTGGGGGCTACCCTATCCGAGATTGCCGGGTGCGCTGTGATCCCTTCCTACGGCAAGATTTGGAACATGGGTCACGTGCAGCTCACACAGCTGTTTGACGGCCCTGTCCTGGTGCAAGAGAAGATTGACGGCTCCTACTTCGCCTTCGGAATCATCGACGGCCGACTGCAGGCAAGGTCAAAGGGCCAGGCAATCGACCTAGACGCACCCGACAAGATGTTTGCGCTTGGTGCCGAGACGGTAAAGTGTCTCGAGGGGCGGCTAAAGCCCGGTTATGTGTACTGTGGAGAGTACCTAAACAAGCCCAAGCACAACACGCTGGCGTACGACCGCACGCCCCTATTGAACGTAGTCCTGTTTGATGTCGAGACCGAGCCCCGAACCGAGAAGTGGCTTTCGCCAGAGGAACTTGCCCGTGAGGCTGAGCGGATTGGGCTAGAGCTTGTCCCCAGCTTTGAGGGCAAAGACTGGACCTACGAGACGCTAGCCGGACTGCTTACGAAAGTCTCGTGCCTCGGAGGCCAGACTATCGAGGGGCTTGTAGTCAAGAACTACAATCGCTTTGGCATCGACGGCAAGGTGTTGCGTGGCAAGTACGTCAGCGAAGTCTTCAAAGAGGTCAACGGAGCTGACTGGAAGAAGCGCCACCCAGCGCAAGCAGATATCAAGCTGTCGCTGGCTCTAGCCTTCCGCACGCCCGCTCGCTGGAACAAGGCGATCCATCACCTGCGCGAGGCAGGGCAGCTAACAGATACGCCGAAGGATATCGGGCCGCTGCTCAAAGAGATCAACCAAGACGTACTTACTGAGTGTTCTGACGAGATCAAAGAGCGTTTGTTCAAGTGGGCCTGGAAAGACCTCTCACGGGAGCTCACTAAGGGCTTCCCCGAGTACTACAAACAAAAGTTGTTGGAGAAACAATTCGATGACCACGATTGCGTGGGACACAGAGACAGAGCTGATTGATAGGGGCAAGCTCGCGCCCCCGGTCATCTGTCTGTCAACCTGTGACTCGAGTATTGATCCGAAGCTCTACCACTGGACTGATACCGGGCCTGTCATCAAAGACATCCTCGAGAATCACGACATGGTAGGGCAGAACATCGCCTACGACATGGCTTGCGTATGCGCGCAGTGGCCAGAGCACATGCCGCTTGTATTCGCGGCATATTTCGAGGGTCGGGTTTCCGACACAATGCTCAATGAGCGGCTGATCCATATAGCCAGAGGATGCCTCGACGGTGAGTACGGTCCACAGGGTGTATGGATCAAGTACGGCTACAGCTTGAAGGACCTGGCTGAGCGCTATGGCCTGGGCGTACTTGATAAGGATCAGTATAGACTTCGCTATGCTGAGTTCAAACACGTACCCCTGTCCGAGTGGCCGGAGGGCGCGCGCAACTACGCCCTGACAGACGCGAGGGTCACCTACCAGGTCTTCGCTCAGCAGATGTTCTACGAGGAGTTTTTGCAAGACTCCGCGGCGCAGGCTCGGGCCCACTTCGCGCTGCATCTGATGTCTGTCAGAGGCATGATCACGGACGCAGCCGCTTGCGACGCGTTCATCCGCCAGACCCAGCGAGAAATAGCCAATGCTCGTAGCCTGCTCGAGACGCACGGAATCGTGCGCGAGGACGGCTCTCGTGACACCAAGCGGGCAAAGACGCGCATGGAGATGGTGTGCAACGTGCTCGGTCTGCCCGTCAAAGAGACTGACACGGGCGGGGTGTCCCTCTCCGCCGAAGCTACCCGTGACACGGGCGATGACGTGCTCATGGCATACAGCCTCTACACGTCCTCCAACACGGCGCTGGAGCGAGCCAAGCTGCTCCGAGAGGGGTCGTATGGCCTTCCCCTCCAGACGAGCTTCCAGCCGCTCGTAGAGACCGGCCGGATCAGTTCACGCGAGCCCATGGCACCCCTGGTCGGCCAGAACTTCACGAATCTTCCACGTAAGGCTGGTCTCAGAGAGTGCTTCATCCCCCGCCCTGGCTTTGTGTTTTGCTCGATCGACTTGAACAGCGCCGAGCTGCACGCGGTAGCCCAGATCCAGCTGTGGGCCCTCGGGCACTCGACGCTTGCGACTGCGCTCAACAAGCAGATCGACGTGCATTCGTTACTTGGCTCCGAGCTCGAGGGCTGCTCCTACGAGGAGTTCTTGGCCGAGAAAAAAGGACGATTCAAAAAGACTCGCGAGTGGGCCAAAGCTGGCAACTTTACGTTCTGGGGCGGTGGCCGAGCCAAGAGTTTTGTCGCTTCTACCAACGGTAAGATCGAGGAGAAGGCCGACAAGCTCACGCTGCAAGACGGCTTCCGGATCTACACCGCGTGGGAGCGAGCATGGACTCCCGAGTCGCAAGAGTACTTTGGCTGGACTCGGCAGATGATCGGAGACGGTTTAGCCACCATCAAGCAGTTCATCTCAGGTCGTGTTCGAGCGAACGTTGACTACTGCACGACCGCTAACACGTTCTTCCAGGGGCTCGTAGCTGACGCTGTGAAGGCTGCGCTGCTTCCCATCGCCCACGAGTGCTACGTGGTCAAGGAGAGTCCTCTGTACGGCTCGAGGCCTCTCCTTGACCTGCATGACGAGATCTTCCTCGAGCTCGTGGAAGAGAAGGCGCACGATGCTGCGTACAGGGCGAGGGATATCCTCGTGAACACGTGCAATGAGACGTATTTTCCGGATGTACCAGTCTCAGCACAGCCAGCATTGATGGCTCGTTGGCACAAGGAAGCTGACATGGTGCACTTGAATGGCCGTCTGATTTGTTGGAAGCCCGAACCGGGTCGAGCAGCATGAGCTTCTATATCTACATAATTCGCGGCCCCAGGAGGCTGCTTGAGCCGTGGGTAAAGTGACCCAATTTAGGCAGGACGCTATGGTCGGGCTTGCAACCGGGAACCGTGAGGGCAAGCCAGCCGAGCGTAAGCAGGAAGTGCTTACGCCCCAGTGCATCATCGACGTATGCAACAAGCTCTGGGGCCGGATTGAGTTTGACCCTTGTCCGCACCCAGATGCGCGTACGGGCGCTGTCTCAGAGGCTCCCAACAATCTCTCGGGGATGCGCGTTACGTGGTCCAACAAGACGTATATCAATCCGCCTTACAAGGATCTCAAAGACTGGCTCGAGTACGGACAGAAGCAGGTGGGCGAACAGATTTGGCTAGTGCCAGTACGCACCCACCGTAAGTGGTGGAGGCACTGGCGCGACTCTTGGTTGGATGCACATGTCGAGCTCGATCCACTCAAGTTCGTTGGCTACAAACAGGTCTTTCCCGCTCCTCTCCTGCTTGGCTATCGAGGCACAAACGCCCTCGATTTTATGGCCATTACTAAGTCACTTGGGTCGCCGTATCTCAGTCGCTGTTATCTGACGCACAAATGACTGGACCTGTAATCACGATTCTCGATATCGAGACTGCCCCACTCGAGGTTTACAGCTGGGGCTTGTGGAACATCAACGTGGGCTTGAACCAGATCATCACTGAATGGTCGCTGCTCTCGTTCGCCGCCAAGCGACTGGGGGAGAAGGCTGTCCAGTACTGCGACAACCGTTCAGAGCCTAACCCACGCAGTGATATTGGCCTCATGACAGAGCTGTGGGAAGTGCTCGACGAAGCGGACATAATCGTCGCGCAGAACGGTCGTAAGTTCGATATCAAGAAGATCAACGCCCGCTTTGCCATGCTGGGGTTCTCACCCCCTTCTCCTGTTCGAGTGATCGATACGGTGCTCGAGGCTCGGCGCAAGTTCGGCTTTACGAGCAACAAGCTCGAGTGGCTTTCCGCGCATCTGACATGCGCGAAAAAGTCACAGCACAAGAAGTTCCCCGGCTTCGAGCTCTGGACCGAGTGTCTAGCAGGAAACCTCGCTGCCTGGAACGAGATGAAGAAGTACAACATTGCTGACGTGGTCGCGACCGAGGAGCTTTATCTCAAGCTGCGGCCCTGGATGGACAACCACCCAAACGTAGCGATGTACTCGACGCGCGAGTGTGAGAGCTGCCCCAAGTGCGGCTCTGACGATATCCAGCGCCGAGGCTCAGTGTTCACGAACATGGGTGAGTACTCGCGCATCCGCTGTAACGGGTGCTCAGGGTGGAGTCGTGCACGGCTGAACTTACACACGAAGGACAAGCGGAAGGCTCTGTTAGTATGAAGACAGAGGTCCCTAGCGAGGCATTCGAGTGTGAGCTCTTTGCTGGCTGGCTCGAGGAAAGAGGCTATCTGTTCTCTCACCTCTCTCAGAACACGTTCACGCGGTCTTGGGCTGTGAAGGCGAAGCTCAAGCGAGCAGGAGTGAGGAAGGGGGTCCCTGACTATATTATCTGTTTGAAGAATAAACCCCGTTTATGCTTCATAGAGATGAAACGGGTCAAGGGGGGTAAGCAGTCTCCTGACCAGGTCAGGTGGATCAAAGCCATCAATCAGACTGGTAACGTCGCTCGTGTCTGCGAGGGGTTCAGCCAAGCATGTGAGGCCGTCTGTGCCGCTGAAAAGTAAAATCGCTAAGTATCTGCGGTTTGCGGGGCGAGCCTCGGGCTACATCGCTTTTTACTGCCATGACATAGCGAACCTGCTTGATCCTCAGGTGTCCCTTATCCAGAAGCTCCACGAAATGATGGGGCTGACACAACCTCCTCCCGACAAAAAGGACGTGAACTAATGATTTACGGGCCGCTAGATTGGAAGAGACCGCAGAAGATCAAGGCTGGTACTGAAGTACGCAAGTCGGGCGAAACGTTGCCCTGGACCGTGCTCGAGATCACAGACGATAGAGTCGTGCTGTCAGGTCCAGGCAAGTGTTTGGGCACGTGGGTTGTGACACGGGAAGAGTTCGATAAGGGCGGCTGGGGGCGAGCGTGAGCCACTACGCCGCAGAGGTCTGTCAGAGCTTCTTCGTGCTGCTGGCGTTCGTGATTCTCGTGGTGGGTTTGTGTCACTGCCACGCGGGCACAGCCAAGTGTCAGGCTGAATGTCTCAGAAGCTATCGAACAGCGGAGGACTGCCGCAGGGGGTGTTCGTGAGTGATCAGGCGAATCGTGCACTGGATCGTGCTCTGGATAGTAAGCAGACGAATCCAAAGGACTCCATCGGCGCCACCAAAGCGGCGCTAGACCTGGTTCCGGTAGCTGGAACCTACTACTCAGCCGAGGCCATGCTCGAGGGGGCGCTCAAGTATGGAAAATATAATTGGCGCATTGCCGGAGTGCGCGCTTCGATCTACTACGCAGCGCTCTTGTCCCATATGGCCAAGTGGTTCAATGGGCAGGACCGTGACCCAGTGACACTAGTGCACGAGCTGGGCTCTGCACGGGCCTGTCTCGACATCCTGATTGACGCTATCGAGTGCGAGATGCTGGGTGACGATCGGCCGCCCCCGATGCCTGTAGGAGCGCTCGAGAAGCTTCGTAGAAGCCCCACCGTGCAGCACCTGTTAGAGCTCTATCCGCCTGACCGAGACGGGGCTCCTCATCAGTGGACGATCGCTGACGCTCCACACTTGATCCACAGGAAGTAGCTGAGAGGCACGGTGTGCTGGTTTTCCCCGCCGTCAATGACGGTCGCAACCTTGCGCTTCCGATCCCAGCCGATGACGCGGACTTTATGGATATTCCCTGTAAAGGGATCTTCTACCTTGAAAAGAGGTTTCTTGATCAAGTTCACTTGTTGCAGGATACTATCACAAGAGGCGAAAAGTGTGGCAAATTTTCTTTGACAGAGAAGTCGAGAAATGGTTGATTGCTGAGTACACGAAAAGTGTGCTAAACGACAATTTGTCCTTTTACTTCAGAATTGACGCAGAGCACTCGTGCGCCCGTAGGAACGGATTGTACGGCAAGCGCAGAGGTATCCCCTTTTGGAGCATGGAAGAAGGTGACGACTATGAGTGACGAGTACACACCAGACCCGATACCTGGTGAATGGGACCACCGTTCAGGTGATTGTGAGATACACGGTGAGAATGTCGCCCACTTCCGCCAGAGAGGGACGATCGGCCCTTACTTCTGCGTCCAATGTGCGCTCAACGCCCTCGAACAAATTACGGAGGAGCAACACCATGGCCCTTGACGTCGACAACAAGTACTTTTTCAAGGGCGAAAAGCCCGTGTACTACAACGAGTGCGCAGCGCATGCGAACGTATTTCATACGTATGGCATCCGTAATGCGGGCGTCACGATGACCGGGCCGGTGTGCGACCCCGAGCACAAGGTTGAAAAGCTCATGGCTCAGTGGGTGCCCTTGCTCGAGTTCGAGCGCGACTGGAAGGAGGTCACGCGTGAGCCGCCCACGACCGCAGTGCCCTAAGGCCCAGTGGACGCGAGGACAGGCACTGAAATGCGCCAAGCGATGGGGCCAGCGGGCGTATGAATGCCCGATCTGTTTCGCTTGGCACTGCAGCAAGCAGGACAGGAGTGATCGGGTTCACGAAGGCGCTAGCGAGTACATGAGGCGGAGGTATTACAAGTGACTGACTACAGCCGTGTGCTACCGCCCGAACTCTACGAGCAACTGATGCAGGCTCCGCCGATGATGGGGCTGAAAGACGCTGCAAAGTACTTGAATCTAAGCGTGAGCCGAGTACGGGCTCTACTCCGCGAGGGGCGCATTGTCGGAGTTGGCGCCTCCCGCGGAGCAGAGCGAAGCACTATACCGCGATTGGGAGTGCTTGCGTACTGGGCGCGGCGTTACCACTCTTGAGCACGTCGGGGATCGGACGCGACGTCGAGCCCCACGCACGAGGGTGCTTGTTGGCGCGAGTGATGATCTCGCGGAGCTCTGCTTCGATCCCCATGCTCACCTCGAGTGACGGCGGCACATCGAACACGAGTGCTGCTGCGAACTCGTCATCCTTGTAGCTCTGGTTCGCTACGCCTTCCGTGTGCCCGCAACGCGTGATCGCCGCGTCCTTGCCGAGTACACGGTGACAGTGGTTCGCTGCCGTCGCGCGCAGTGACTTGGTGGAGAACTCGATCCCGGTCTTAGCCGAGATTGTGTCGACTCGATTTGCGAGCTTGCTGTAGTCGAGGGACGTAACCCACTCCAGGGGCATGCGTCCCTGACACAGCGCGTACAACAACTCGCAGCCGAGCGGCGTGACGCGAGTCATGAGCACGTTGCGCGGCTTGCCGCCCTTCGCGTGGTTGTACTTCCTCTCCTCATCGAGCTTGCCGGGCAGCTCGATCCACGTTGCGCGCACGTCGGCGTAGCCTGGTGGGACCGCATCCACGCGGCAGTGACGCACTCGCAGATACGACTGCTCGGCTCTCCGGAGCGTCGTCACGAGGAGCAGAGCAATGTCAGCTGACACGAGTTCTTCTGGTGTGTCGAGCTCCATCGCCTTGCGCAAGATCCGCCGCAACTCCTCCATCGTCAGCACACGCGGGGCGTTTGCCGGCGCAACGAAGCGCACGGGGATGGCACCAGCGAGCAAGCGTGGGTCAAACATCGTTTCCGTGTCGGAGATGCGTGCTGCCTTCAGGAGCGCGTGAATGCACTTCGTCAGCGCCATGACGGCCCCTGGACCTTGCGTCTTGGCTTCGTGCTGTTTCCAGTGCCAAAGCAGCGAACGTCCGTTGTCATCAAAGGTGCGAGGGATCTCGGTCAGGTACAGCGCCTTGTCGTCGCGTGTCGCACAGCCCTTTGAAGCCGCGAACGTGGTCAAGGAGCGCACAGCCTTGCGGAAGTTGCGTTCCGTGGGCGCTGCGTACGGCTGCCCGAGACGCTTGCCGCTCTTGATGCCAGCAGTGATGTACGCCTCCAGTTCGTCCTGCAGCGTGCGGGCCTTGGTGCCGCCCGACCTGCCCAGCGCGGCCGACTTATCGGCTGCAGCGCGGACTGCATCGGGGCGACCCCGCGCGAACGGGAGCACTTGGTACACGAACTTCTCGCCCTCGCTCCAACGGATGACCCAGTGCGGGCGGCCGTGCTTGGGGTTGGGCGAGATGACCGACACTCCGGGGTGCGGCAGCTCGTCTTTCGTACGCTCGTTGGTGGGGCGGCCCTTGCTGGTCTTTGGTTTCGTCATGGTGCTTCCTCTTATGGTTCTCGGCGGGGTTCTGTCCACCGTTACTTAGGCTCTACTTGGGGTCTCAAACAACAGTCAGCTGCAGCTACCTTTGGACACAGCAGTCAGCCAATAAATGCAAAAATACGCGGCGAATCGGGCTGTGCGCCATTGAGCAGGCAGGACACAACAGATACTGCAACACCACCATGGAGTAGTCAAGGCCTTTCGTAACTTGTTGTTTTCCTTACAAATCTGGGGTGCGGCTCGAGGGGTCCCGATACTTATTTGCGCTACTTCGGACTCGGAGCGTCCAGTAGACCCAGCGCACGAGCTGGGTGAGCAGCACCCCCAGGCTAATGTAGAAGAAGGCGTGGGCTAGCTCAGCCATCCTCTTCCTCCACGTGGTCTTGAGCCGCAGCCCGCAGCCCCGTTCGCCTCTCGTGCTCCTGCTTGAGGTCGCTGGACCAGCTGTCTAGGGCTTGTGCGACCAGCAGCAGTTCATCGTCGGTCCACTTGCTGGTGGGGTGCCAGATACCCAGGAAGGTCCGTGCGTCGCGAATGAACTGGTAGGCGTTGGGCATGGGTCACTCCTCGTCTTCCCCGATCAGCTTCTTGACCAGTCGGTCACAGGTCCTTCATGAACGGCTTGAGCGCCGCCTTCAGGTTCTCCAGCGCCAAGACCACGGCGGCAGTGTCGCCCTGAGTCAAGCGAGTCATTGTTCCGTGTGCAGCCAGCACGAGCTGCGCCGTGCATTGGTACAGCTCGTCATCTTGATCCAGCTGGTACAGCCGATCACCGAGACGGTCTAGGTCGAGGATGTTCATGGGTCACTCCTTCGGTCGAATCTTGTAATCGAGCACACCACAAGCCACGTACGGCCGCCCGTACCACTCGACGAAATAGAAGCACTTGACGTGCTCGTAGTTGTCGAGTGGTACGGGCGGGCGGGCCGACCCCAGCACAGTCCCAAGCGTGCCGATCGGGTGCGAGTCCCCCGCTTCGAAACAGACCTTCTCGATGCAAGTCCCGTTGGGGATGGCACCCTCGACGTGCTCTCGCGTAAACGCACCGAACCAGCCAGGCTCGTTACGAAGCTTCATGGGCTTGCTTTTTACCGCAACGGCGACAGGATCGGCACCATGAAAGCCGCTGACTACTTCAAAAAGCGCCGCAAGGCCAAGCAGGAAAAACAGGAGGCACGTATCGAAGCGCTTGCGGAGGACCGTCTCAGCCGCCGCAATAGGGCTACTACCGTGTTCAACAAGTCCATACGCCCTGGGCAAGCGAACCGAACGGCCAAGGAGCTGCATGAACTCGCTCGACGTGAACGAGAACAAGAACGCACCCCCGTGGGCGACGCGGCAATTGTTGCGGGCTACGAGGTAGAACATGAACACTGAACCCGCAGCGCTTCGGCTTCTGTTCCCCTCCATCAAGTGGGATGAACCAGTCTTGATCACGTTGCTCGAAGGTGGCAGTGGCTACGCGTGCCGCTACTGCATCGTGCAGCGAGGACTGAAGGGACAGGAGGTAATGGGCCTGCCCAAAGACCCAGAGGACGTGCGGAGACACATCAAGGACTGGCATCCATGAAGAAAGAAGACTCCGTACAAGCCATGCTCCGACGGGGGCGCGAGCACCCGGATCGTTGCGCGTTCTGCGGCAAGCCCAAAGAGCTCGAGATGGACCTGACCACGGTCGATGACAGCGCAACCAAGGTTGAAGTCGACGCCAAAGACATCCCCATGTGCCAGGGTTGCCTAGATGACTTTGCGCGCTTCGCTGGCAACGAGGCGCACGTGTTTCGTGGAGGAGCTGGGAAGGCATGATCACCAAAATCATCGAAGCAACCAACGGCTTCAACTGGGGCAAGTTCGCGGTCTGTCGCTTCACTCTCGACCAGTGGTGCAAGGTCTCGCCGATCAGCCACGCGCCGCTGCTAAGTGGACTAGGCTGGGATCCGCGCTTCATCTGGGTGCTTGATCTCCAGACGGGTGAGGGAGCTTTCTTTCGTCCAGGAGGCCTCGCCAGTGCTGACTTGAACAAGCACAAAATCTGGGTCTGCCCGCTCTACGAGCCCTTCCTCGAGTGGCTGTACAAGCAAGACTTGGTCGAGCTCGAGTTCCTACCTGACGTGGTAGAGCTTCCGAATGCCGAGTCCTCGTTCCATGGCTACCGGAGGCCCGGACCATGAAAATCAAATTCGGCGAGGGCAAGTACGACAACACGGTGCAGAAGGTCAGGAGCATGACCAATGCGAAGCACGCGCTTACGATTGTACTCGGAGGTGACAGGGGAGATGGCTTCTCGATCCACATTGGCGGGGTCACTCGAGAAGAACGCATCGAGAACACCAAGCGCATGATCGTGGCTGTGGCGCATCTCGGTCGTGCACTGGTGGCTGGTATCGAACTGCTGACGAAGCAAACGCTCGACCAGATCAAGGACGACTTGATCGTGGAAGCGGCCGAGTTCGAGATGCAGCCATCCCCCGACAGATGCCCACACTGTGGGGCGAATCTTCCGGTGCCAGATGCCAACTGAGCTACAGCTGTTCTTCGATGTGGAGGGTCTCCCCATCGATGTACACAAGTGGGCGGAGCTGTTCGCCAGCTGGGAGTACAAGTGCGTGGCAGATCACACTGTAGGTCCCTACCGCATCTGTACGATTTGGCTTGGAGCAGACGACGATCCCCCGAATCGTCTTATCTTCGAAACAAGCGTCTTCGGCAAGGACGGGGATCTCTCTGATCTCAGGGAGCACGCCTTGTACAAGACGAGGACCCACGCATTGACTGGCCACCTTGCACTTGTGTTCAAGTACAAGGCTCTCCGAGCTAGTCAAGTTTAGATGCAAATTATCCTGGCACCAAGTAGTTCGGAAAGTGTACGCTCTCCGGCGAAAGGTATTTTCGCCATGAGTCTCAAACTGAAGTGGAACACAGAAGACTCCCTCTACTGGGATGCTGACTTTGCGCATGGTCTGCTCGATCTACGCATTGACTATCGAGAGGGCCTGTTCGGTATCTACGACGCAGACGGGGCCGTCTGGCAACGATCGATCTTTGTAAGTCCTGACGGCTGGAAGAGTCTAGCCCAGATACTCGAAACAGAGCTCTCCTCGCGCCTGTACCAGTTCGCTGAGACGCTAGACCCAAGCATCCTCGAGCCACCTCCGCAGTTCGAGGGTCCTGCCCCTCTCGAGCCCGAAGAACTCTGTGATGTCTGCGGACAGTACAAGCCAGACGTTCACAAGGGCTTCTACGAGCACGATGACTCTCGCTGCTACGAGTGTTTGACCAAGTACATGTACAAAATTGCTTGTGACTACGGCTTGAGCTTGAACCCTCCTGTGCCCGAGCCCGAGCCCGTGCCCGTGTCAGAGCCTCCAAGCTACGATCAAGTCGCAGCTTCGATCGCAGAAGAAGCACGGACGATCAGACTATGAAAAAAGTACCAAAGGAACGTCTCACAGAACCCGGTCAGCTATGGGTCTGCGTCGCTTGTGGGCGTGCTCGAGAGGGAGACCGCTACGACATGGGAGATACATCCTGTGTCCTATGGGCAGTCTTGTGTGAGGCGGAAAAGGGCTGCCGCTGCAAGGGCGAGCCTTGTCCAGAGCCACACTGGATTGCTGTTGATTGTCCTCGCAACGAGGAGATCTCCGCCAGAGCAGGCTCAGACCCGACCAAAGACACCAGTGCGTAACGTTTCCATGTCCCATGCCGGGCCCGGATCAGTCTTGCGCTTGGGGTCAATGTCCTCGTGCCCTACGAAGTCTTTGATCGTGGGGTAGTACTCAACGAGCAGACGGCCGACCTCACGCATGAGTTTGATCTGGGCCTGTGAGTACATGAGCCAGCCCCGCAGAGGCCCCCCGTTCTTGTGCTGCAGCTCTACGACGTCAGCAACGTCGTAATCGGTACCGAGGACCAAGCTTCGCCAGCGCCCATTGACCCAGACGAGAGGACCGGGGTTATCGAGCTCAATCCCAATCGAATGCTTGTTCGCTTCCTTCGCGTGCCAGGCAACGGTATCGAATGGAACAAGCTGCACTAGCTCCCCCGCTCGCCCGATCACGAGGTGTGCGCTCGCTCGAGACGCCTTCAGACAAAGCCAATTTACAGCAGAAGCCGCATTCTTGCCTGCGGTGTAATGTACCACCACTTGTTTGGGCTTCTTCAGGGAACCGGGCCTTCCGCAATTATAGGAAGGCCTCCACACGGCTCCCTGAAGCCTCCCATATTCAATCACAAACTGGTCAGAAACCCGCACGAATACTGTTTGACCGTAACGAGACTACCGGCAACTTCCGACGCGTAAAGGGGGAGCAATGTCCCTCCTGCAAGTCCAGTTCTGATCACGCCCTCGATCTGTGCGACGCAATCAGCATTTGCAGCATCCACACTGGGCGAGGCGACAGCGACGTTGAATCCTCTCCGGAATTGTAAGGCAGCTGCCGTTGCTGACAAAGGAGTTTCGACTCTGAAGGTGGAGAAAGTTGGACTCGGAGGACCGTTCATCCCTAGAGCGATCCCCGTCCCTACGGCCGCAGTGCGAAAACGAATCAGGTACTTGAATTTGTATAAAGTGTTTGGCTCGAGTGCATATGCGAGCCCTGTAACGTCTTGAAGGCTCGTGGTCGATTGAGACACGTCAGCGTCCAGGATGACAGCAGTCCCCTCTGGGGGGCCCGGATCGCCCTGCGGCCCCTCTTGCCCCTCGGGACCTGGAGGGCCCTCTAGACCGACAGGAAGCGCCGCAAGAAGCTTCTCCCAGCGGTCCAGCGTGAAGCCAAGACTATGGGCGATCTCGCGCGACATGTTAGGCGGGGGTGCCTGGAGGACCTTGCGGCCCTACGGGACCTTCTGGGCCGGCAGGACCTTGCGGACCTACGGGGCCTTGCGGACCTTCCGGACCTGTGAGGCCAGTTGCACCAGCTGCACCAGCAGGACCTTCTGGACCTGTGAGGCCAGTTGCACCAGCTACACCAGCTGCACCAGCAGGACCTTCTGGACCCGTGAGACCTTGCGGGCCTACGTCTCCAGTTGCGCCAGTTGCACCAGCAGGACCTGTGAGGCCCACTGCACCAGCTGCTCCAACAGGACCTTCAGGACCCACTGGACCAGGCTCTCCCTGCGGACCAGCAGGGCCAGCAGGGCCCGCGGGACCAGCGGGACCAGGAGTTCCGCCAGTGCCAGGAGGTATTTCTTCCACAACGCTCTCCGCGAGGGTTTCCCACGTGTCGACCGTGTGACCATTCCTATGAGCTCTTTCGCGACTGGTGGACATAAGTTCCTTACGCTACGTGCAACGTGAGGGCTGGCGCTTGCCAAGCCGTGGTTGGAGAGATTAGCGCTCCCGTAAAAGTGGTGCTGGCCGTCAGTGCGCCCGCAGTTGCGGTCGAAAGCACACGGCCGTAAGACATGTCCGCGTTCAGACCCCAGAGCCAGGGCTCAGTGCCAGCCATCGCAGTACGGATACCTGCCCATAGCTGGATGCCTGCAGGAACTTCGTACGCAAACGAGTCCGTGTTACCTACGACGCCCTGGCTCGTCAGAGCATCCACGACGCCAGTCGCAGTTAGCTTGGTAAGGACCTGCCCCACGCGATTCGGAGCAGTCGGAGTCGAGAACAAGCCCATTTCGGCCGTCTGCGCTCCTACGCCTGCCGTAGTCACAGTGCAGAAGATTCGAAGCGCCGTCAGGTTCCGCTTCACTGTACCGAGGAACACGAAATAGGCCGTGTCTTCAGTGAGAGCTGCGATGGCACCGATAGAGTGCAATCGGCT
>Ga0307503_10000069_pt1 | contig 63329 bp, 48 predicted proteins | sample 17_S_MG_FD_194514 | JGI IMG/M metagenome (GOLD analysis project Ga0307503, IMG submission 194514) | Soil microbial communities from Populus trichocarpa stands in riparian zone in the Pacific Northwest, United States - 17_S | ecosystem: Environmental > Terrestrial > Soil > Riparian zone > Trees... | reverse complement strand
CTTCGGCGGTCAGGACGACTTCCGAGCCGGTTTCGAATTCGGCGACGCATTCCGACCCGCAGGCGATGCCCGCGGGTTCGCTCGAAACGGTGCCCGTGCCGGCTCCCGTCTCGGTGACGGTGAGTTTTTTGGTGGGAGGCACTATCCCGAACTTGCCGATCCTCGAGAACGTCCTAAGCCCGGCACCGAGCCAGAGATTTCCGTCGGCTCCGTACACGATGCCATTTCCGTTCCCGAAGAGTTCGGCGAATGGCCACCTCACTTCTTTGCCACAGGTTTTACCTGACGTCCTCATGCATCCGATCGCATTGGGGACGCCCTGCACGGTCGTCGTCACCGTGCAAGTTGGGCCGGTACCGATAAGACCCGAGCCGTTGCAGCTCAGTTGTTCGACGTCAGCGTGTCCAACAGCTTCTTCGAAAGTGATAGCACGTTCGATCGGCGAGGTGGCATTTGTGCCAGCACCGAATACGCCGAGAACTCCTATCGGGGCGAACTTTTCTAGTGCTTCCTGGATGACTGACCCGGAGGCGTTATAAGCAAGGTCCGCGCTAAGCGAAACTCCCGACCCGGCTTCGGTTGGCGTCGCCGAGAGCGTCAACGTTTTGAGGTTTGTATTGATCGCGCTGATCGTCGTGCCGGCAGGAATACCTTTGCCGCTGATCGTCTCGCCTTTGACGGTAATTCCCGTAGAGGTTGTGACGCCAGTTACGACCGTAGTTGTTTTGCCGGTGAGGGCGATTCCGATACCGGCGGCAGTCGGCGGAGTTTGCGGAGTGATCGTGCCTTTTCCGCCTTCTTCTCCGAGCGCCACGATCGCGCTGGCCGCAACGCCAGTGCCTTCGATCGTCTGACCTAGTTCGAATTTACCGCTGGTCGTTTCGACGTTGATCATGCGGCCCGCGGTCACCGTGGTGGCCGTTTCAGCGCCCGAGGACGCCGCCCTCGAAATGACGATATTCGGGCTTTCGATTTTTTCGATTACGGCGAATGGTTCGGTTGTCGGAATACCGGTGCCGGTGATGCGCATGCCAGCTTCTGCGCCAACTGTTGTCGTACAGCTTTTGAGTACTTTGGAGCCAGAGGTTCGTTTACAGCTCGTCGTGAAGCGCTTCACATCGCCTTTGCCTTTGGCGGCGCTGAGGACGTTCCCGCTCCCGGTCCACCCGGTTTCTTCGCCTTTGAAGCCCAACTTGTACGTGCCGCCGAGGGTTTCTTCGCTGGCTTCGATTTTGAGTTTCTGCTGCTCGTTAACCCCGCTGTTGTCGGTGAACCAAAGCCTTCCATCTGGAGAGGTCGTCAGGCCGGAGGGCTTACTGGTTCCGATGAGGCCTTCGGTGGAGCATTTGATCGTGCCCGACGGGGTGATGCTGCAGACCTTGCCGCCATTACCCGCGTCGGTGAACCAGACGTTGCCGTCAGCGCCCGCGACGATGCCCCAGGGTCCAAGTTCTGAGTTGCCTCCGCCGGGTAGACTGTTTTCACCGGTTCCGAACTCCGTGATCGCATGGGTGTTCGGATCGATCTTGCCGACGGCCGGCGTGGTGCCGCCGTCGGTGAACCAGAGGTTGCCGTCGGGGCCGGCAACAATGCCTAGCGGCCTGCTTTCGGCGTTGAGACCCGTTGAGAACTCTTCAATTTTTTTGACTTCGTTGGCAGCGCCCAGTTCGATCTTGCCGATCGCCGGCGTGGTTCCAATATCGGTGAACCAGAGGTTGCCTTCAGGACCCACAGTGATACCCACGGGGTGGCTTTCCGCATTGCCACCTTTTCCTTCCACGGAGAACTCGGTAGCGGTTTCCGGACTAGCGGAATCGATCACGCCGATCGCGGGAGTCGTACCCTTGTCGGTGAACCAAAGGTATTTGCTACCTCCGGGACCGGCGACGATCGCGTCGGGGCTGCTGCCCACGTTGAGACCGCTGAGGTTGGTGCCGCCGACGTACTCGCTTATCGTCCCTGCGGGCGTGACCCGGCCAATGGCGGGAATGCCTGTGAAGAGGCTGCTGTCGACAAACCAGACGTTCCCGTCTGGTCCTGGCGTAAGCACCTCGTCCGCTGCAGTTGCACGCAGACCGCTTTTGTAGAACGTCGCTGAGCCGAGGGGATCGGCCGACGCGGACGCCGTGACGACAAATGCCAGTACGGCCAGAAGAGCCGTGGAAATTCCAAGTCGCAGGCGCAGCCTGGCGAACGTTTTCGAAGCCGGCCTCACGGATGAGGTCTTCGCTGTCTTTCTCACGTGCTCTCTCCTTTGTCCCTTGAGGCCCCTGCCAGCCGCTCCCTTGCAGCCGTGTGACCCGGTTTCCCTTGTAGAAATCGATTCCCGTGCCGCATCCTGAACGAGGCGCAGCGGTAGCAACATACCGCATTGGTTCCCAAAAGCGCAATACCAATTTTTCATTAGGCCTAAGCAAGTTGCTTAAAACACAACCGCCCCGGAGACTCCCGGGGCGGTTGTGCTGCTTCTCAACTCGGTTGCGCCTTTTGGCGCATCGTCAAGTGCTGCCTACGCGCTGAGGTAGGTCGCGCTTAACGGGGTGGTCGTGATGTCTAAGAACGCCGATTCCGGGCAAGAGCCGGAAACTTTGTTCGTTTCCTGGGCCGAGATGACTACCGACCCATTCGCCGAAGCGGGCGAGTTTAACGGGCCTCTGGCGTCGCCTTCGAGTCCTTCGCCGTTGTAGACGCAGTTGATGAAGGGGCAAGAGACATGCACTTCGCCTTCGCCGGTGACGGATGCTAATTCGGAGCCAACTTCCTTTAAGATTTTAACCTGTGCTTCCGTACCCGTCACTTCGTTCACGCTGCAGAAGTTATTGCAGCTCGAGTACGTGAATTTGCCGTTGATGACTACCGGACTGGCTAAGCCTGCCACCGCATCGCCTAAGAATAAGGCGTTGCATTCGATGGTGGGGAGTGAAGATAACAGTTTGGCCTTGCCCACCGACGTTTCGTGAACGTGCGTGATGGGGCTGGCGCAGGTAGCTCCCTCGGTCGCGCACAGCGCGGTCGATGACGCCATTGCCGACGAGGCGCCGACGAATGCCATTGCCATCAACGCCGCTAGCGCAGCGAGGCCGAACATCTTGATCGGTTTCACTTTTGATTCTCCCTTCCCGGCGGTTCCCGCCGAGATCTGTTGGATCTTTGCCCGGGTGCTCCGGGCTCGCATTCGTTATATGGCGGGGTTCCTGAAAACGCAAATTAGTCGATGTATTTCTGGGCATAACGGTGCGGCGGAACGGAAGCGACCGCATATTTTGCCTGCAAATTCCAGAATGTCGGAAAATCGCGTGCGCGAATTCGCGCTTTCTCTAATCCGCGCGTTCTCCGTTTCGCGAAAGGCTGACTCGGCCTCAACGGCTAGCAAGGCGCGTTCCATCGCTCAGGCATAGCTGAGTGAAAGCTGTTATGCTCGCCGCCGGCATGGAGGGAGGAATTTTGAAGGCGGGGAGATTTGTGCTGCTGATTGCGATCTTGGCGGCGCTGTTTTCGGTTGCCGGATGCGGCAGCTCCGATAGCAGCGGTGTCACGGTCCAGACCGGGTCGCTTTCGAAAGCCGAGTTCGTCAAGAAAGCCGACGCCATCTGCGAAGCGGCTCGAACCGCACTCGTCGCCAAATTCTTTAACTTCGTCAAGACACATCAAGCGGCCGCCAGTGGAGGCTCGCATTCAAAAGCCGCACTCCTCGGGGAAGCAGTCGATTCAGCCGTGGCGCCGAACGTCGAAGGGGAGATCCATCAGATCAGCACCCTCGGCGCTCCCGGCGAGTACGCCTCGGAAGTGGCCTCATTCCTCGACGTGCTTCAGGAACGGCTCGAAAAACTGCAGGAAGACCCGAACCAGCTGACCGTTTCGGCAACCCCCTTCAAGCAGGCCGGAATCGCCGCTGAGCAGGCGGGCATGAGCGGCTGCGCCCAGAGCTTGAGCTGAGCAGCGGCACTTCGCTCAGCGGGGAACCTCTGCTTCCCCGGTAGCCTCCCTGAGTAATGGCCGAGCGCGATTTCATTGCCGCTACCCGTGAGCGCGTCGTCGTCTTCGACGGCGGCATGGGTGCGACCCTGGAGCAGTTCGAGCTGACCCAGGAGGACTACGGCGGGCTGGCCGGGAAGTGCCACGAGGCACTGGTTCTGAACCGGCCGGACGTGATCGAGGGCGTGCACGCCTCGATGCTGGAGGCCGGGGCCGAAGTGGTCGAGACCGACAGCTTCCAGGGCTCCCGCCTGAAGCTCGAAGAGTGGGGCCTGGGCGAGCACACGCTGGAGATCAACGTCAGGGCCGCCGAGATCGCCCGCAAGGCGGCCGGCCAGGACCGCTTCGTCGCCGGCTCGATCGGCCCGACCGGCTTCCTGCCCGCCTCCACCGACCCGACCCTCGGCGACATCTCCTTTGGCCGCCTGGTCGAGGTCTTCGCCGAACAGGCCCGCGGCCTGGTCGAAGGCGGCGCCGACCTGATCATCGTCGAGACCGCCCAGGACATCCTCGAGGTCAAGGCGGCGATCTTCGGCGCCCGTGAGGCCTTCGCCGCGACCGGCCGCAGGCTGCCGATCCAGACCAGCGTCTCACTCCTCCCCCAGGGCGGCAAGATGCTGCTCGGCACCGACATCCAGGCGGTACTGACGACGCTGGTGGCGCTTGACGTCGACGTAATCGGGCTCAACTGCTCGACCGGGCCCGAGGACATGCGCGACGCGATCCGCTACCTCGGCGAGAGCAGCCCGCTGCCGGTCCACTGCATCCCCAACGCCGGCCTGCCGCTGCAGGGGCCCGACGGCGAGACGATCTTCCCCGAAGAGCCCGAGCCGCTGGCGGCGACGCTGGGCGAGTTCGTCGAGCGCTACGGCGTCGGCATCGTCGGCGGCTGCTGCGGGACGACGCCCGAGCACATCGCGGCGATCCGCGAGCGGGTCGAGGGCCGCGCCCCGGGCGAGCGCCCCGCGCCCGGCCCTCCCCAGCTCTCCTCGATGATGACCTCCACCCCGCTCGTTCAGGAACCCCGCCCGACCCTGGTCGGCGAGCGGGTCAACTCGCAGGGCTCGCGCAAGGCCAAGGAGCTGCTGCTCGCCGACGACTACGACGGCCTCGTCCAGGTCGCCGAGGACCAGGTCGAAGGCGGCGCCCACGTGCTCGACGTCTGCGTGGCGCTGACCGAGCGCCAGGACGAGGACGAGCAGATGGCGGCGGTCGTCAAGCGGATCTCGCTGACCCAGCCGGCGCCGATCCAGGTCGACTCGACCGAGCCGGAGGTGATCCGCGCCGCCCTCGAGCAGATCCCGGGGCGGGCGATCGTCAACTCGATCAACCTCGAGGCCGGCCGCGACAAGGCCGACGTGGTCGCACCGCTGGCCAAGGCACACGGGGCGGCGCTGATCGCGCTGACGATCGACGAGGTCGGGATGGCGAAGACGGCCGAGCGCAAGGTCGAGATCGCCAAGCGCATCCGCGACCTTGCCTGCGACGAGCACGGCCTCGACCCCGAGGCGCTGATCTTCGACGCGCTCACCTTCACTCTGACCACGGGCGACGAGGAGTGGAAGCCCTCGGCGGTGGAGACGATCGAGGGGATCCGCCGGATCAAGGCGGAGATCCCAGGCGTCAAGACCTCGCTCGGCGTCTCCAACGTCTCCTTCGGCGTCTCGCCGCGGCCGCGCGCGGTCCTCAACTCGGTCTTCCTGCACCACTGCGTAGAGGCCGGGCTCGACCTGGCGATGGTCAACCCCAACCACATCACCCCATACAGCGAGATCTCCGACGAGGAGCGCGAGCTGACCGACGACCTCGTCTTCAACCGGCGCGAGGACGCCCTCGAGCGCTTCATCGCCCACTTCGAGTCCAAGGGCGAGGAGGCTGCGAAGGAGGCCGGCGACCCAACCGAGGGAATGGAGCCCGAGGAGGCCCTGCACTGGCACATCCTGCGCCGTAAGAAGGATGGCGTCGAGGAGTGGATCGACCGCTCGGTGGAGAAGATCGGCGCCGTGCCGACCCTCAACGAGGTGCTGCTGCCGGCGATGAAGGAGGTCGGCGACAAGTTCGGCGCCGGCGAACTGATCCTCCCCTTCGTCCTGCAGTCGGCGGAAGTGATGAAGCGCGCCGTCGCCCAGCTGGAGAACTACCTGGATCGGATCGACGGCCACACCAAGGGCAAGGTGGTGATCGCGACCGTGTTCGGCGACGTGCACGACATCGGCAAGTCGCTGGTCAACACGATCCTCACCAACAACGGCTACACCGTGATCGACCTCGGCAAGCAGGTCCCGGTCGACACGATCATCGAGGCCGCGGTCGAGAACGAGGCCGACGCGATCGGCCTCTCCGCCCTGCTCGTCTCCACCTCCAAGCAGATGCCGATCTGCGTCCAGGAGCTGCACCAGCGCGGCCTCGGCTTCCCGGTGCTGATCGGCGGCGCCGCGATCAACCGCGACTTCGGTCGCCGCACGCTCTACCCCGGCGGCAAGGAGTCCGACGACGTCTACGAGCCCGGCGTCTTCTACTGCAAGGACGCCTTCCAGGGACTCGACACGATGGACGCGATCGTCGACGCACCCGCACGCGCGGCCCTGGTCGAGCGGATCCGGGCCGAGGCCCGGGAGCTGCGCGAGAAGCCGGCCAAGGTCGAGACCGGGCCCCCGACCAGCGACGCCAGCGTCCGCTCGGCCGCCCTCACCGACGTGCCGATCCCCGAGCCGCCCTTCCGGGGCGTGCGCGAGGTCGACATCGACCTCGACGAGGTCTTCCCCCACCTCGACCGCCACGTCCTCTTCAAGCTGCACTGGGGAGGGCGCGGGGTCAAGGGTGAGGCCTGGCGCGAGCTGGTCGAGGGCAGCGACGAGGAGGAGGGCTTCGCGCCGCGCCTGGAGCGGATGTGGCGCGAGCAGGACTACCTGCACCCGCGGGCACGGCTCGGCTACTTCCCCTGCAACGCGGACGGCAACGAGCTGGTCGTCTTCGACCCCGAGGACCCGGAGCGAGAGCTCGAGCGCCTCGTCTTCCCGCGCCAGCCCGCGCACGACCGCATCTGCCTGGCCGACTTCTACCGCCCGCTCGACTCGGGCGAACGCGACGTGGTCGCCCTGCAAGGGGTCACCGTCGGGCCACAGGTGACCGAGCTGATCGAGCGCCTCGAGCAAGAAGGCGAGTTCGCCGAGCAGCTCTTCGTCCACGGCCTCGGCGTCCAGGCGGCCGAGGGCCTGGCCGAGTGGCTGCACTCCGAAGTTCGCCGCGAGCTCGCCATCCCCCTCGACCAGGGCCGCCGCTACTCCTGGGGCTACCCCGCCTGTCCGGACCAGTCCGAGCACGAGAAGGTCTGGCGCCTGCTCGACCTCGAACAGATCGGCATGACCCTCTCCGGCGGCTATGCCGTCCTGCCCGAGCAGTCGACGGTGGCGATCGTCGCCCACCACCCCCAGGCGGTCTACTTCGGGATGAAATCCGGCTTCATCCCTGAGGGCAAGGCGGCCGACGAGCTGATCGCCGGCACCGAGCGAGGCGGGCAGATGCAGCCAAGCGAGCCGGCGCAATAGGTCACAGGTAAAAGCGGAATCGCGACGCACGAGGAGGATCGAGTTGCCGGCGAAACAGAAGAGCCCAAGCCCCGTCTCGCCAAAGACCGCGAAACTGAAGAGAGAGTCGTTAGATCGGAGGCTCAGGAAAGCGCTGTCGCATGCCCTGCGAGCCCGAATCCTGGCCTTAGCCCACGGCCGGCCTTGGAGCCTCAGGGAACTCGCGGACGAACTGGGCGAGAACCGTGGCAAGGTCCGATACCACGTCAAAGTCCTCAGAAGATTGGAGCTGATCGAGCAGGCCCAGGCAGGGCCACGACGCATCTCCACCGAGCACTACTACATCGCTGTCACCGCTCCATCGAGCGACGCGGCCGACTCGAGCCTCTCCCCCGTCCCATCGCCCGTTGCGATCCCTTCTCCCACGTCCCAGGAGTTCGTGCTGGTAAGGCGCTCCGAGATCGATCGCCTCAAGCGATCCACAAAGCGAGCATTTGCCGACCCGGCCGGCAACGCGTCGGGTTGGGCATATACGTGGCTTGGCATTGGCGTGGGGGCGCTGTTGTCTCTCGGAGGGCTGGTCGGCGTCAAGCGCCAGGCGGTTGCCACCGGCGTCGTTGCGGGCGACGTCGCTCTCGCCTTCATCGGCCTCTTTCTCGCGGGCTACCTACTGTGGTTCGATCGCCATGCCGGCAGGCAGAGCACGACGGAGACCGACTTGGTGGCCGAGCTCGACGAGCTTGACCGGAGGGCGCCGACCACCGTTCCCGCCGACTAGCTTCGCCGAGGGATCGCCTCGCGCCCCTCGGTGCGGAGAAGCTGCCCTACCGAACGTGCCAGGTGAGGCTCGTCTCGCCATCTTGCCTGGCGCGAGCCGAGAACCTGCCGTCGGCAGTCACCCGGGTGACGAAGACCTGATCGTGTCCGGCGACCGAATGCGCCAGGGGCACCCAGCCATGGCCGGCGCGCCGCTCGACCACGAGCCGGCCGGGAGAGGGCGCCTTGCCCCAGAGGAGCACCCGCCCCCGCTTGCCTCTGATCGCGACGAAGGGGAAGCGGAAGGCGCGGTAGGCGGGCTTGGGCCGGCCTTCGCGGAAGAAGAGGCCGCTCTGCTGAGTTGCGCCGAAGCCGGCGGCGCCGGGGGCCTGGTCGCGCAGGTACCACCAGACCACGGCACCGACCCCCTGCTTCCAGAGCTCGAAGAAGGACTTGGCGAGGAAGCGGGCGTGGCGGCTTAGCGGCACGCCTTCGGGGTCGGGCGGGCTCGAGTCCCACCAGATCTCCGTCGCCCAGAACGGCTTCGGCCGGATCGGCAGCGCCCGCCCTGTAGCGACCGCCTTGCGCACGATCGGGGTAAGGCGACCGATGTCCGGCGTCGAGGCGTCGAGCGGGCTGAAGGCGCTGCTGCTCGGGCCAGAGACGCTGATCGGGTTGTGAGCGGCGATGTCGAAGTGGGCCGGGTCGGGACAGCCAACCGGCCGCAGCTTCTTCCCCCGCAGGCAGAGCAGGGAGCGCCAGAAGAGGACCGGCGGGATGCGGCTGCCGCCGGCGAACGCGTCCCCGAAGGGCGAGAGGCCGCCGACGATGACGCGCGCTCCCGGGTCGGCGCCGTGGACTCCCGCATAGGCGGCATTGAGCATTTCCCGGTAGTGCAGCGGGCCGACCAGTCGCCGGCCTTCCCAGAGGGGGTTGAGATGGAGCGTGAGGTTCTGCTCCGACCAGATCTCGAAGTAGCGCACGCGGGGAAGCGGCCCGGTGCCGGGATCGGCGGGATCGACGAAGCTGCCCGAGTACCTCGTCGCCAGCGCCCGCGAGAACAGCCCCAGCTCTCCTGGCTGCGGCAGCCAGGTTCCGGCAGGCGCGAGCGCCAGGCTCGGCCGGTTCGGCCCTTCCGCCCAGCGGGGCGCGAAGTCGATGTTCAGCAGCGGCTGCAGGCTCTGCGCGGCGGCACTGCGAACGGCGCCGTCGAGCGCTTCCCAGTCGTAAGCGGGGTCGGCCGGATTAGCGGCGTCGAAGCCCGCCGGGGGAGACTTCGGCGCGATCGTCGACCAGGCCACTCCCAGGCGCACCAGGTCCGCACGTGCACTCCTGGCCCTCGCCATCCATTCGTCGCGAAGCCCCGCGTCGCTGCCCGTGAAAACTGGGTCCGCCACCCCGAGCTGGAGACCGTGCGGACTTGCTCCGGCCGCTGCTGAGTTGACGCCCAGCGCCAGGCCGACGAGGACGAGAGCTACCGCAGCCCTCTTCACCTCGACACGGATCCGCGCCGGCTACCGATCGCGAAGGCGATCGCGACGGCCGCTGCCGCGACCAGGACGAGCGGGAACAGGTCGCCGAGCCCGCCGCCCTCGGAAGGCGCCACCGATACCGGCGGCGGAGACGGCCCCCCGCCGCCCCCCGGCCCCCCGCTCGCGCCCCGGGCGGGTGCGGTCCGGGCGATTGCGGTCGCCAAGGCCTGGCCCGCCGCGCCGCGTTGCGCCAGGGCCCGTTCGGTGGCTTCGCTCAGCGCACCTTCGCGTGCTTCCTTCGCCGAGACCGGCGCCCGTGGGCCGGTCGGGCCGGGCAGGGTCTGGTAGTACTGATCGGCCTCCGAGAGGCCGGGTGGCGCCACGACTCGGGCTCCCGCCCAGGCGGAAGCCGGCACGGCCAGCACCAGCAAGAGGGCGAGTGTCGTAGTTTTCCGCATCGCTTTGAAACCCATAAACACGCCCGTGAGCCAGTAAGAGCCGTCTCCCTCAGCCCATCGTCAGGATCAGGGAACTGTATATGGAGACCGTTTAGACCCGGTCTCACAAATCGTCCATTTGATGGTCATAAATCGTCCACCCGATGGGTCATATTCAGAATTCGACGCCGTGGCGGAAGAGCCAAGATCGAACGCTGTCGATGAGCTTTGGAAGCTCCGCCCGCAGCCTCTCGACGGCCTCGCGCACTTCCTCGGAGTCGACATCGGGCGAGGCATGCTCGAGACGACCCTCGATCGCGTAGAGCTCGTTCAGAAGGACTGCCTGCTCTTTCGTGAGTCCACCGTCCGCACGGACAGCCTCGAAGACCTGACCTGCATGCGGGCGTCGATGCGGCAACAGCCCGAGCAACCGAGTGCCCCCACTTGCCCTAAGGATCTCGACATAGGCGTTGAGAATTGCCGAATGATCACCGGTGACAACCATGGTCCGATTGGCATCGCCCGGCTCGGCAGACTCGAAGGCCTTCCTCCACTCCATCGCGTCAAGCTCCCCGTCGAAGTTCTGTTCGATTGCAAGATCAAGTGCCTTGCGGTGCTTGTTGATCGTTTCGAAAAACCGCGCCAGACGTGCCTGCTCGACCTCCAGTTCCTTGCGGGAAATCTTTGACGAAGCATCCTGGTTCACACGCTCAACTCCGCAAGTGCATTGCGTGCGCCGGCCATTTGCCGATGGTAGGCACGCCTGGCCCGGGCGTGAATCGCTCGGCGACGCTTGCGCAGCTGCGGCCAGAGGGCATCGCGATCTACCAGAACTCGGCCCTCGTCGAGGATCCGCTCCAGGAGCAGCGGCGCCTTGGCCTCGACTCGCTCCAGATGGGCGACATCTGCCCTGCGCCCCGCGACGCGCCCCAGACGCGAGGCCAACTCGGCTGCATCCGACAGGCGGTCGCCGCGAAGCAAAACCAGCAGGTCAAGATCGGACCCGGTGTCCTCGTCGCCCCGCGCCACCGAGCCGTACAGCACCGCCAGCCGCACGCCGCGCTCGGTGCGCAGCGCCTGCCGAAGCGCCGCGAGCAGCTCCCAGTGGCCTTCCAGGTACTCGCGCTCGCCGACGGCGAGCGCGAGTCGCCGCGGTCCCCGACGAGCGCAGCGCAATGTCCCCTGCGACGCTGCTCGGCGCAGGGTGCGCTCCTCGGCACTGAGGGCAACCGCCAATATCCCAATCGCACTCACGCGGGCATAGTATCGCTTTTATGTGTCCATTACAGGTATGAATAATGTCACGATATCTCTTCTGGGCTCCTGCCTCGCTCTTCTCGACGAGAAGGTTATGCAGACCCGGTAGCTTCCCCCATCCTTTGCCGATGGAAACAGCGGAGCACGTAGAAGCGGTGGCCGCGCCGGGCGGCGGGCGGCGGTCAGCTACCTCGCTCGACTGGGCCGGCGCCGCTACCTGGCTGCTCGCCGCGTTGCTTGTCGCCTACCTGGCGCTGGAAAACGGCGGCTACGACCCGATCCCCCGCGACCAGGTCGGTATCGCGGTCTGGTGGCTGCTGCTGCTGGGGGTGGGAGTGAAAGCGCTGCCGGTGCCTGGCCGCACCCGGGCCGGCCTCGTCGCTCTCGGCCTGCTCTTCGGCTTCGGCGTCTGGACCGCGATCTCGCTGGGCTGGACGCAAAGCGCCGAGCGCACCGCCACCGAGCTCGCCCGGGTCGCCACCTACCTCGGCCTCTTCGCGCTCGGCATCAGCCTCGTCACCCGCCGCCGCGCCGGCGCTCGGCAGGTGCTGAACGGCGTCACCTTCGCCCTCGCCCTGGTCGTGGCCCTCGGCGTCCTCTCCCGCCTACACATGGCCTGGTTCCCCACCAACGAGCTGGGCAAGGTCCTGCCCGGCATAGATATAGAGCGCCGCCTCGCCTACCCGCTCGGCTACTCGAGCGGGATGGGTGCCCTGGCCGGGATGACGCTGCCGCTGCTGCTCGCCGCGACCGCCTCCGCGCGCACGATCCTCGCCCGGGCGCTCGCCGCCGCCGCCTTCCCGCTCGCCGGCCTCGCCCTCTACCTCTCCACCTCGGGCACTGGCGCCGCCGTCGCCGCGGTGGCGCTAATCGCCTTCCTCGCCCTCTCCCCCGACCGCCTGCCGAAGCTGCTCACCCTCGCCGCCGGCGCCGGCGGCGCGGCGATCCTGGCGACGTCCGTCGCCCACCGCGACGCGCTCGCTCGCGGCCTGCCCACCCATGCCGCCGAACAGCAGGGGACCGAGGTGGTCTGGATCGCGCTGGCCGTCTGCGCCGCCGTCGCCCTCGTTGCGGTCGGGATCGACCTCGCCGCACGCCGCGCGCGCCGCCCCCGCTTCCTCCGCCCGACCCGCACTGAGGCGCTGATTGCCACCGCCGCGGTGGTCGTGGTCGCGATCCCGATCGCGATCGGCGCCGGGCTGCCGCATGAGGTCTCGCACCGCTGGGAGGTCTTCAAGAGCCATGGCGGCGGTGCGAAGTCCGCGCCCAGCTCCCCGGCATCGATCCTCAACTCGACCAGCAGCGGCCGCTACCAGTTCTGGGTCTCGGCTGTGGAAGCGGGCGAATCCGAACCCTGGAAGGGGATCGGCCCCGGCACCTTCGAGTTCTGGTGGGCCCGCCACGGCTCCTACGCCGGCTTCGTCCGCAACGCCCACTCGCTCTACCTCGAGGCCTTTGCCGAGCTTGGGGTGCTCGGGCTGATCCTGATCGGGGGCTTCGTCGCTGCCGCCCTCGGCACCGGAGCGGTCCGCTCGCTGCGCGCCCCGCCGGAACAGCGCCTGCTTCTCGCCGCCGCCACCGCCGGCGCGGCCGGCTTCGCGATGGCCGCCGCCCTGGACTGGGTATGGCAACTGGGAGCGCTCTCGGCTGCCTTCATGCTGCTCGCTGCCGTCGCCGTGAGCGGCTACTCGATGCCAGAACCGACGCGGCGGAAGCGGCGGACCAAACGCCGCAATCGCAATCGCTGGAATCGAGTCGCCGTGGCGGCGGTGACGGTCGCCGCCCTGGTCGCGATCTGGTTCCCGCTGCGCGGCGCCACCGCCCTGCGCCAGAGCGAGGTCGACGCGGCCCACGGAGACTTCTCCGCCGCCCTCCAGCAGGCCCAGGACGCTGCCGACGCGCAACCCTACGCGGCCTCTCCCCTGCTCCAGCAGGCTGTGCTGCTCGAGCAGCAGGGGAACCTCGACGCCGCAGCCGCTGCCGCCTCGGCCGCCACCCGCAAGGAGAGCGCCGACTGGCGCACCTGGTTCGTCCTCTCCCGGATCGAAGCCGAGCGGGGCCAGGTGGCGAAGTCGCTGCTTGCTTACCGCAGGGCACAGGCCCTCAACCCGAACTTCATCCTGTTCCGCGAATGAGCCAACCGGTAGAAAGCTGAGATGCCCAAGATCGTCTTCGTCGTCGGCATGGCCCGCAGTGGCAGCACGCTGCTGACCGCGCTGCTCAACCGGGTCGACGGCTTTGCCGGGCTCGGCGAGGTACACGTCTACTGGGAGTTCGCCGGCAGCGAGCGACCCTGCGGCTGCGGCCAGAGCCTCGCGGCCTGCCCGCTCTGGGGAGACCTTTACCGCATGCACGAGGACCAGAGGGTCGATTTCGAGGAGATGCGCGACTCGTTCCGCGACTTCGTCCGCCCCCGTCCCAGCTCGCTACTGCGCGGCCTCACGGCGCGGCGCGCGGGGGTCGGGACGGACCACCGCCTCGGCCGCTACCTGGAGGCGACCGAGACCGCCTACCGGTGGCTTGCGGAGCAGACCGGGTCCGAGACGATCGTCGACTCGACCAAGCTCCCTGCTGCCGCCGACCTCACCGCGGCGATGAAGTCCACGGACGTCTACCTCCTGCACCTCGTGCGCGACCCCCGCGCCGTCACCCACTCGATGGCGACCCGTCGCGAAGAATCCGGGCCCGCCAAGGGCTTCAGGTCGCTGCGCTACCTCGGCTACGTGGCGAGGGCGGCGCTCGACTGGACGCTCCGCAACGCCTACGCGGAGGTGAAGCTTCGCCGCCTCTCGCCGAGGCGGTACCTGCCGCTGCGCTTCGAGGACCTGACCCGGGAACCGCGCAACACGATGGCGCGGTTGCTGGAGTTCGCCGGCGCCGAGCCGGATCCCGGCGTCTTCGCGACCGAGGACACAGTCGAGCTCGGCGAGAACCACATCATCACCGGGGACTCCGTCCGTTACAAGCGCGGCTCGGTCACGGTCGCCCCGGCGGAGAAGTGGCGCACCGAGATGCCACGCCACGCCCAGGCGCTGGCGACCCTGCTGACCCTGCCGCTGCTCGCCTTCTACTCCTACCCCCTCCTGCCCCGGTCTCGCTGAGGCCGCGGGATAATCCCGCCCCGATGCGCATCCTCCTGCTCTCCTACTGCTTCCCCCCGGTGCCTTTGATCGAGGCCCAGGTGGCGGCAAAGGTGAGCGGGCACCTAGGCGCCGAGGTCGACGTGGTCGCAGCCGACCCGAGCCTCTGGCGGCTGCCCCCGGACCACAGCCTCGACGACTACGTCGAGGAGGCGTTCGGCTCCGTGACCCGCCTCCGCAGCCCGGCCATGCCGCTGCTGCTGCGGACCCACGGCCGCGTGCCGTTCCTGAGCGAGCGCCCGGACGCGCTCACCTTCCTCAACGGCCGCGTGCTCCGCGAGGTGCGGCGGCGCTCGCTCGACGAGTATGACCTGCTGGTCACCCGCGGCCAGTTCCACTCCATTCACATGGTGCCCCTGCGCCTCGACCGGCGACCGCCATGGGTCGCCCACTTCAGCGACCCATGGGTCGGCAATCCGACTCGGGGCGACGCACGCCGGGTGCGCTGGATCAACGTGCGCAAGGAGGCACGGGTGATCGAGGCGGCGGACCGGCTCGTCTTCACCTCGGCGACGGCAGCCGAGTACACGATCTCGGGCTACCCGGATGCGGTCCGCGCCAAGACCCGCCACGTCCCGCACTGCTTCATGCCGGAGCTGTTCGAGCGCGACGCCCCCGGCGCCGCGACGCCGGCGGATCGGCGCCTACTTGCCCGCCACGTCGGCAACCTGCGCTGGAACCGCCACCCCGAACCGCTCTTCCAGGCCCTGCTGGAGCTGGAGCGGCTGCGACCCGGCGCCCTCGCCGAGCTGCGAGTCGACCTGCTCGGCCTAATCGGCCCGTCGATGCTCGAGGGCGAGGCCGCGCGGGCCCTCCCGGCCGGCTTGCTCGAGGTCTCCCCGCCGGTGGACTACCGCGCCTCGCTACTGGCGATGCGCGAGTCCGAGCTGCTCCTGGTGACCGAGACGGACGCCGTCCGCAGCGTAGACCTGCACGCGAAGATCGTCGACTACACCGGCGCCGGCGTGCCGATCGTCGGCATCGTCCCGCCGGGCCCGACGGCCGAGCTGATCGCCGCGCTCGGCGGCTGGCACGGCCATCCGGGACAGCCGCGAGAGGGAGCGCAGGCGCTGCAGGCCGGCCTCGAGGAGGCGCGACGGAGGCGGGACCTACCGCAACCCGGGCTCTGGGGCGACGCGACGGTGCGGGCCCGCTACAGCGCCGAGACCGTCGGCGGCGAGCTGGCCGAGATCTACCGCGAGGCCGTCGCCGCGCCGCCGCGGCGGTCCTTCGACGCCACCACCACCTGATAGGGCGCGATCGGCAGCAGCAGGCGGTTGAGCAGGAAGTCGACGAGGGGGCCGATCACCGGCATGTCGATGCTCGTGACGATCGTCTGGCGCAGCCGCGTCTTGCGCACCGTGCTGCGGGTGTCGGGCGAGACGAAGAAGGTGTGGCGCCGGGTCGCCCCGGCGGTGGTGAAGTAGCTGTCGAGCTCGCGCAGCGAGCGCAGGTCGGTCCCGACCTCGCTGTCGACGCCGCGCACTATCGGCAGCAGCCACGCGCGCAACCAGCGCGGGACAAGGCCGAAGAGAGGGATCTTGAAGTGGGCCTCGGGGGTGATCGGGTAGCGGTTGGGCGAGACGCAGGCGTAGCTGCCCTCGCTGCGCGTCACCCGCAGCGATTCGTCGACCATCTTCTGCGGGTCGGCGACGTGCTCGATCACGCCGCCCTGATGGACGAGGTCGGCGCTTTCGGAGGCGATCGGCAGCGACTCGACGTTGGCGCGGACGAAGCGGACGTTCTCCGCCCCGGCCCGTTCGGCGAACTCCCGCGCCAGGACCAGGTGCGTGAGCGAGCAATCGACGCAGGCGACCTGGTCGAACTGGCGCGCCAGGCCGGGCAGGTGCCTGCCGACGCCGCTGCCGGCCTCGACCGCCAGGCCCGTGCCCAGCGGCGGCAGCCCCCGGCTGCGCAGCGAAGCGCTGACCCGCTCGATCGTGCCGTCGCCGGCGCAGGCGCCGACCTCGCAGGCGACGCAGTGGTACCAGCGCTCGTAGCGCAGCTGGGCCCGGCCCCGCACGGTGCTGGCGTCCACCGCGTCGCCGAGCGGTTCCCCGCGCAGCAGGCTGACGCCGTACTCGCCGAGCTCGGCGTGCTCCATCTCGCCCGCCCGTTCGACCACCTTGGCCGCAACCGCGGCATCGTGATCGAGGTCGAGGCGGGCGTTGAGCGCGCCTCGCAGCTCGTGGTCGCCACTGAGGAAGTCGGCACAGCCGAAGCTCCACCGCCCGACCGTGCCGCAGCGCTCGCAGCGCAACTCGCCCTCGCCCCAGACAGGGACCTCAAGCCGCTCGTGGCAATGAGGACACGCGAGCATCGGCGGCGACTATAGGGCAGACACTAGGGTTGTCGGATGGATCGCTGGCCCGACTTCATCCTGGTCGGCGCGCCCAAGTGCGCAACGGGGTCGATATACGAGCTCCTCGGGAGGCATTCGCATGTGTTCCTCGCGCCGAAGGACCAGCACTTCTTCGCCCCAGACCTCGCCACCACGCAGCCCCGTCCCACGCTGGCCGAGTACGCGACCCAGCTCGAGGGCGCCCCGGCGGGGGCGACGATCGGCGAGGCCTCTGTCGGCTACCTCTGCTCGGAGCGGGCAGCGGCCGAAATCCACGCCCGGCGGCCAGACGCCAGGATCGTCATCGCGCTGCGCAACCCGCTCGACGCTATCCCTTCCCTGCACCAGCACTGCCTCTATTACGGGATCGAGGAGATCGAGGACCTCGGCGCCGCCCTGGCAGCCGAGGAGGACCGCGCCGCGGGCCGGCGCCTGCCCCGCCGCTGCGCCCACCCCTGGATGCTCCTCTACACCCACGTCTACCGCTACGCCGGCCAGCTGCAGCGCTACTTCGATGCCTTCGGCCGCTCGCTTTGCCACGTCGTCATTTACGACGATTTCCGCGCCGACCCCGGGACCGCGATCGATGCCCTCTGCTCGTTCCTCGGGCTACCGGTCTCCGATTCGGCAGCGGCGAAAGCCGTCGCCGTCGCCCCGGTGGCCAATCCGGCCCGGCGGGCGCGCAGCCGTCGCCTCAGCGCCCTGCTCACCGACCCGCCGCCGCCCGCGCGGCGCCTCGTCCGCGCCCTGACGCCGCATTCGCTGCGCCGCCGCGTCGCCGACAGGGTGCTGTCCGCCAATACCGCCGAGGGCGGGCGGCGCGACGTCGATCCCGCGGTTCGCGCCGAGCTGGCGACCCGCTTCGCCGAGGAGGTGAGCCGCCTCTCCCACCTCCTCGACCGCGACCTCGGCCACTGGTTGGAGACCCCCACGGCTGCCGCCGGAGCGGCCTAGCCCGATGCCCCGCATCGCCCACCTGATCAGCACCCCCAGCGGCTTCGGCGGCGGCGAGGCGGTGATGGTCGCGCTGCTCCGCGGCGGCGCCGAGCGCGGCTGGGACCAGGCCGTTCTCAACCCCTTCGCCCGCTCCGACCGCGAGGACCTGGCCGAGCGCTGCCGCGACTTCGGCTACGAGGCGTTCCCGGCGCACGGCCGGCGGCCGCTGGCCGTGCCGGCGACGATGAGGTGGGCCCGGGGGCGCCTCGCCGAGCTGGCCCCCGACGTGCTCCAGGTCTACCTCGTCCACGCCCTCGTCCTCGACGCGGCCCTGCCGCGCTCCGGCGACACGGTGCGCATCCTCAGCCACCAGCACGGCATGCACTTCGAGGCCTCGGGCCGCCGGCTCGGCGCCCTCCTCGACCGCTTCGCGGGTCGACGCTACGACCATGTCGTCGCCTGCTCGGAAGCGGTCCGGGACTACCTCCTCGAGAGCTACCGCTACCCCCCGCAGCGGGTCTCCTGCATCCGCAACGGTTGGTCGGGGACGCCTCTGAAACTACGCCGCGACCCGCGCCCGACGATCGTCTGCACCGCCAACTTCCGCGCCCAGAAGGGCCACCCGGTGCTGGTCGAGGCCTTCGCCACGGTGGCGCGGCAGATTCCCGACGCGCGCTTGGTGTTGCTCGGAGACGGCACCGAGCTGCCCGCGGTGCGGCGGCTGGTCGCCGAGCGCGGCCTCGAGGATCGGGTCGAGCTCCCCGGTCCCCAGGCCGACGTCTGGCCCTGGCTCGCCAAGGCCCACGTCTTCGCTCTCGCCTCCCATTACGAGCCGCTGGGGATCGCGGTCCTGGAGGCGATGGGAGCCGGGCTGCCGGTGGTCGCGACCGGGGTCGACGGGATCAAGGAGCTGGTCCAGCCCGGGGTAACCGGCGAGCTCGTCCCGCCCGGCGACCCCGCCGCGATGGCGCGCGCCATGGTCTCGGTGCTCGGCGACCCGGGCATGGCCCTGCGCATGGGCAACGCCGGGCGCGAGGTCGCCGAGGGGGCGCGGATGGAGGGCTGCGTCGGCAGCTACTTCGACCTGTACGAACGCCTGCTCTCCCAGCGTCGCGGCGCCTAGCCAGTGCCCGGCCGCGTCGTCATGTTCACCCCGACGCCCTCCCACAAGGGCGGCGCCGCCAAGCACACGCGCACGATCGCCAGCGGCCTAGCCGATCGCGGCTGGGACGTGACCGTGATCGCCCGCCGCGCCGACGGGCACCGGCTGGTGCGCTCGCGAATCGGGCGGGCACGCGTGATCGAAATACCCGGCTTCGGTCACCGTCTGGCCGGCGCGCTCGCCTTCCTCCTGCTCGCGGTCCCGCTCGGCCTGATGCGCGGCCGCCGCGCCTCATATGTCTCGCTCGAACTCGCCTCGCAAGGGATCGTCGCCTCGATCTGCGCCGCGCTCTCGGGCCGCCCCTACATCGGCTTCAGCTTCTCCAGCGGCGAGGGGGGCGAGGTCGAGAACTTCCGCGGTTCGCGCCTCTGGCCGCTGCGGCGGCGCCTGCTGCGCCGCGCCGCCTACCTGGTCGGGCAGACCCCGGCGTCCGCGGCGGAGCTACGGGCGATCGTCGACGACGACCGGATCGCCGTCGTGCCGACCCCCGTCGAGGCGGTCGAGGCGTCGCCGCTGAGCGGCGAGCCGCGTGCCCTGTTCACAGGAAGGCTGACGGCGGGCAAGGGGCTCGAGGGATTGCTCGACACCTGGGAGCTGGTGCTCGACCGGGTCACCGAGGCGAAGCTGACGATCGCCGGCAGCTCCGAGGGCTGGGCCTGGGGCTGGCCGCCGAACGAGGAGGAGCTGAAGCGCCGCGTCGCCGGCTCGGCGCGGCTGCGCGGGTCGGTCGAGTTCACCGGCTGGGTCGCCGATGTCGACGGCCTGCTCGCCACCAACGACGTCTACGTATACCCGAGCCTCAGCGAGGGGATGTCGAACTCGCTGCTCGAGGCGTGCTCCTGGCTGCGCATCATCGTGGCTTCCGACCTGCCGGCGAACCGCGCCGTGCTCGGCGACGACTACCCGCTGCTCTTCCCGGTCGGCGACGGCGCCGCGATGGCCGAGCGCCTGCTCGCCGCGATCGGCGACGAGTCGGTGCGCGCCGCCGCGGTCGAGCAGCTGCGCGAGCGCATCCCCGCCTTCCACGCCGACGCCGTGCTCGATCAGATCGAAGCCCTTCTAGAGGACGGACGGCAGCGATGACCGACGTCGCGCTCGTCCTGCCGCCGGGCCGGGCAACGGCCTGGGTCGAGGAGGTCGTACGGGCTCTCCAGGATTCCCCGGCAACGAATCCGGTCGGCGTCGTCGAGCGGCCTCCGCCAGTCGGGACCGAAGGGCGGCCAGGCCCGTGGCCGCGCCTCTACCGAGCCCTGGACCGGCGCCTCTTCGACCTCGGCGCCGAGGACTCGCTGCGGGCGGACGCACCCCTCGTCGACTCGCTACCGCGGTTGGCGGCGGGGCCCGAGGCCCTCGGGTCCGTCGATCTCGTCCTCGACCTGACACTGGCAGGCGATCTGGGAGCCACGGGCGCCGAGCTCCTTCCCCACGCAATCTGGACCGTCCGTTTCGGCCTTGTCGACGGCGGCGGCAGCCTGGAGGCTGCCTTCGCTGCTCCGACGGACTGCTACTCGGCCTCGCTCTGGGTGCGCGACGCGGGCGAGAGCGAGACTCGGCTCGGCGAGCTTTCCGTCGGCCGCCTCGACGAGATCTCCCTGCACCGCAACCTCAGCCGCGCCGGCTGGCGCGCCGCGGCGCTCGTCCGCCGCCGCCTCCGCGCCCTCGAGCGCGGAGAGACGCAGGGCGCGCATCCGACTTTGACCCCAGCGGAGTGTGGTCAAAGTCGGATGCGCCCGGCACCGGCCGCGCCCGGGCCGGTGCGGATCATCGGCCGGATGGCGCGGCGGCGAGCCTCGACCCTGCTCGAGCGCGACAGCTGGTCGATCCGCCTGCGCCCCGCGGGCGAGGGGCTGCCGCAGGCCCCGGAGACCGGGCGCGACCTCCTCCCGCCCCCCGGCCGCTTCTACGCCGACCCCTTTCTGGTCGAGGCCGAGGGGCGCCACCACCTGCTCTTCGAGGAGTACCTGGGCGACGAGCGCCGCGGCGTGATCTCCGCGGCCACGCTCGACGACTCGGGCCGGCCCGGCGAGATCCGGCGGGTGCTCGACACCCCGCATCACCTCTCCTACCCATTCGCCTTCGAGCACGGCGGCGAGCACTTCATGGTCCCGGAGTCGGCCGCCGCCGGCACGGTCGAGATCTACCGTGCGACCGCCCTGCCCGACCGCTGGCAGCGCGCCGGCACGCTGCTGCGCGGCGTGACGGCCTATGACCCGACGCTGCTCGAGCACGCCGGTCGCTTCTGGCTCTGGCTGGCGACCATCCCCCGCGGCGGTGTCGACGCCGATGAGCTGCGCCTCTACTCGGCCCCCGATCTGCTCGGCCCCTATCTCCCCCATCCGCTCAACCCCGTCCTCAGCGACGTCCGCTGCGCCCGGCCGGCAGGGGCGATCCTCCGCCTCGGGGACGAGCTCCTGCGCCCGGCCCAGGATGGCGCGGCGGGCTATGGCGGCAGGATCCGCTGGCGCCGGATCGAGAGCCTCGACCGGGAGAGCTACCGGGAGTCGGACGCCGGCACGCTAGAGCCACCAGCCCGGGCCGGCTTCAGCGGCCTGCACACCTTCAATCGCCTGGGCGACTGGGAGGCGTTCGATCTGCTGGAGCGTCGCCGGCGGCGGTAGCCGCCTCCACATCTGCTGGAGACCCTTCGCGCTTCAGCTTCGCCGCCGCGGCCGCGGCGCGGCGCGGCGCGACCTCGCGGAAGATGACGGCGACGAGCGCCAGCCCGGCGATCCCGGCGAGCGCTACGCGGACGGCATCGCCGGCGAACGATCCAGGCAGGGCGAGGGCAACGGCGACCAGCGCCATCCCCAGCCCGTAATGGGCGCCCTCCGAGAGCCAGTGCCAGGGCACGTCGGCGACCCGGGCCGAGGCGATCTCCACCAGCAGCGCCTCGAACCCGATCGCCAGCACGGTCGCCGCCCCCGCCCCGACCAGGCCGAACGGCGGCAGCAGCACCGCGACCAGCGCCAGGTTGAAGACCGCCGCCGCCGGCGTGATCCAGGCCAGCGGCTTCGTGTGTTTGGTCCAGAACAGCACCTGGCTACGCGGTAGGTAGGTGGACCAGGGCAGCGAGGAGAGGGCCAGCACGGCGGTGATCTGGGCGAGGTAGGAGGGGTCGTAGTTCGAGGGCGCGACGATCGTCAGCAACGGCCGGGCCAGCAGGGCGATCGTGCCACAGGCGAGGGCTGCCATCCGCGTCACCAGGGCCGCCGTTTCCGCCAGCGATTTCCAGCGTAGGTGCTCGGCGGCGCCGAAGGTGATCGGCACCCAGGCGTTCTGCAGAGAGGAGAGGAAGTTGATGCCCAGCCCCCCGACCGCGTAGGAGATCTGGTACTTGCCGACCGCGCCGAGCCCGTCGATCACCTGGATCACGATCCGGTCGCCGAGCGAGAGGACGAAGACCGAGAGCGTGTGCGGGACGGTGGGCAGCCCGTAGGCGAGCGCGGCACGGAGGGCCGGGCGCGGCGCGGGCCGGGTCCCGATCGCCCGGGTCATCGAGGCGGCGACCACGGCGGCGATCGCCATCGCCCCCCCGTAGCCGACCAGGTAGGCGACCGGGCTGCGCTCGATCAGCAGGCCGAGGATCCCGAGGAGCTGGGCGCCGAAGTTCGAGGTCAGGGATACGGAGATGAACGAGACCGGCCGTTCCTGGACGCGCAGCATCGCCAGCGACGCCGTGATCACGGCTCCCGGCAGCCCGATCGCGATGCCGAGCAGGACCGCACCCGGTTCGTCCGGAACCAGCAGCGGCGCCCAGGCCAGCGCCGTCAGCAGAGCCAGCGCTGTTCCGCCGAGGGCGAGCAGGGCGGTGCTGACGATCAGGGCCCGCGCCATCGACTTGCCGTCGTCCTCGCTGTCGAAGTAGGTCCTGGTCAGGGCCGCCGGCAGCCCGAGCGCGGCGAGCGTGGTGATGAAGAGCTGGATCGTCAGCGCCAGCGCCACCGTCCCGTACTGGGCCGGTCCGAGCAGCCGGGTGACGATCGGGATCGAGAGCGCGGACCCGGATAGCTGGAGGACCGTGCCGAGCGTGTAGATCGAGCCCTTGCCCAGCAGGTGCTTTCCCTGCCGCGTACTCGAGGAGGCGTTCACCTTGGCGACCCCCTACGCCTTGAGGGAGGCGATCGGTGTGTCCCAGCCGTCGGTGAGGAGCGACGCGATCCGCTCCCGATCGGCAACCGAGTGATAGGTGTGCGGGCCGGCTTGGGGCCGGCGAGGCGCCCTGCCCTCGAGCACGAGCGGCCAGGCCTCTTCGAAGAGCTCGACGATCGCCTCCTGCAGGCGCGCGTACGTCGTCGCGAGCGTCTCACCGTCGCCGAAGCTCAGCTCCCGCTGGGCGACGATTTCGCCGGTGTCGACCCCCTCGTCCATGTAGTGAATCGTCACGCCGCTCGGGGTGTCGTCGACGAAGCTCCAGAGGTTCGGGTCCGCACCCCGGTTCCAGGGCAGCAGCGAGATGTGGAGGTTGACCATCCTGCCGGGGAACCGGTCGACGATCTCGGCCGGCACGATGTGCCTGTAGCCGTGGGAGACGATCCACTCGGGTGGATCTGCCTCGAGCGCCGCCAGGTCGAGCGGCGCCGACGTTGCCGCGACCTCGTTGTGGACCGAGTGCAGGTACCGGTATGTCGGCGAGTCGTCGTTACCCAGGAAGAGAACGCTTGCGCTCATGCGGGTCGGGTCGCTTACCCGGCGTCCCGCTGCGGCGCGCCGTCCCAGAGCGGGGCGTCGTGGACGAACTTGGCCACGAGCTGGGTCAGGTCCGGGCGCCGGTCGAGGAAGGAGACGACCTCGGCAAGCGGGATCAGCGGCGCGCTCGCGCCCAGCTCCTTGTATACGGCGCGGCAGAGGATCAGGTCCTCGGGGTAGTCGACGGTGAGGCGCAAGTCGGTGCGCCGGCAGGCCTCCTGCGGCTTGACCAGCTCGACCTTGAAGAGGCCCTGGTTGAAGCGGCCGTAGTTGGAGACGAGCTCGCTGCGATCCTCGTCGCGGCCCTCCGCGTGCGAGCGGCGCAGGGCGTCGACCGTGTAGATCTCCACCGCGGTTCCCAGCGGCACGTGGTCGACGACGGTGATGTCGTTCTCGTTGGCGACGTGCCGTTCCCAGGCCAGCTCCATGCCGTCGACCTCGAAGAACGGCGACTCGGTCGTCTTGCGCAGCAGGTCGGTCGCGCCGTGCGCCTCGGCGGCGGCGATCAGGCGCCCCAGCACGTCCTTCTCGTCGCCGAGCACGTACGGGGTGCCGAGGTCCCCGGCCGCGAGGCGCAGCGCCGCGTTCTCCTCGGATTCGGCGATCGCCAGAACGACCTCCGCCGGCACGTCCGCGGCGCGGATGCTGGCGACGATCTGGGCAAGGATCGTCACCCCCGGCGCAACGGCCTGCAGTGGCTTCCCGTAAAGCCGCGAACCTGTCAGGCGACAGGCGAGACCGGCGATCAGGCGGCGGCTCATCGCAGGTCGCCGCGCTTCACCGGGTCGTTTGCGCTCAGCGCGGAATCGAGGGTCTCTCCGATCGCCTCGTCGAGCCGGAAGAGGACGTCGGGGGGCGGGTCGGGAACGCGCTTCAGGATCAGGTCGTCACTGCCGAGGCTGGTGCCGGCAGGGAGGTCGCGAGCGGCGATCACATGCTTCTTCATCTTCAGCCGGTAGGCCTGCTCCGCCTCCCCCATCGCGTCAAGGGGTTCGCCAAGGGCGGCCATGCCCAAGCGCATGTTGTCGACGAACTCGGCGAAGCGGTCGGGAGCGAGCGCCGACTGGTGGTCGGGATCGAGCAGGACGTGGGCGACGGTGATGTGCTTCTCCACATAGGTGGCGCCGAGCGCGACGGCGAGCGCCGGTAGCCACATCGCGGCGGCCTCTTCCTTGCCGGTGTGGTCGGCAAAGCCGAGGGCGACCTCGGGGAACGCCTCCCGCGCCGCCTGCAGGCGGCGCAGCCGGTTCTCGGGAACCGGCGTCGGGTACGCCTGGAAGCCGACCACTACGGTGACCTTCTTGCCCGGAAGCAGCGCGATCGCCTCGCCGACCTCCTCGAACGTCGTGCCGCCCGCCGAGAGCAGGACCTCGGCGACCGAGGATTCGCCGATTTCGCCCAGCAGCACGTGGTTGAGCATGTCGCTGCCGTGGACCTTGACCGCCGCGACCCCGATGCTCTCGGCGAGTTGGAGCCCGTGCTTGCCGAAGACGTCGAGCAGCAGCTCGATATCCATCTCCCCCGCCCGCTCGGCGACCGCGCGCCAACGCTCGGGGGGCAGCTGCAGGTTGTCGACGAGTTCATAGAGCGGATGAGCAGGGGTGAGCAACTCGTCGGGGTGCAGGAGCTGGAACTTGACCGCGGTGGCGCCGGCGCGAGCCGCCAGCTCGACCAGGGCAAGCTCCTTCTCCCACTCCGCCGCGTAGCCCTCGGCCGCCTCGGCGACGATCCTCATCCCAGCGCCCCAGACCTGTCCTGCATCGCTGCCTCCAGCTCCTCGATGCAGGCAACCGCCCTCAGGCCCTCCTCGACCGTGCAGACGGCCGACGGGTCGTCCCCGAGCATCGCCAGGTGGAGATCGGCGTAGGTCTGCGGCCAGTCGACCGGGTGCCGCTCCTCGGCCGTCGAAGCCCGGCACTCGCCGCTGAGCAGATCGGCTTCGAGAGTGTCCCGCGTAGTCGTGACCCGAATCCGGCGCTCCGGCATCCGGTCGAGGTAGCTGAGCCGCAGGGTCGCGACCGGAGCCCGCTCCAGCTCGAGCACCGCGGAGACGGCGGTCTCGGCGTCGATCTCAAGGCTCCCGATGTTGCCGCCCAACGCCGCGACCGACCGCGGCTCGCCGAAGAGCCCCAGCAACAGGTCGATTTCGTGCGAGAGGTCCCTCAAGACCCCACCGCCGCGCTCTCGCGAGGCAGACGCGGTCTCACGGTGGTCGCGTCCGGGCCGCCACTCCGGGAGGTAGCTCTGCGCTGCCACGTCGACGACGAGGACAGGCTCATTGCCCAGCTGCCGCCGCAGCCAGCGCACGGCGGGATGGAAGCGCAGGTTGTAGCCGACGCCGACGCGCTCGAAGGAAACCTCGCTGGGGAATTCGCCGGACCGCGCCGTGACCGGCTTCTCGACCAGGAGGGTGCCGCCGAACCCTGCTTCGGCCAGCGTCGTGACGTCGGCGGCATGGTCGCCGGTCGCCGAACTGACCACGCAGTAGTCGAACCCGCCCTGGGCGAAGGCGGCATCGATCGACGCGTGTGCCGTCCCGGCGTCGGTCTCGCGCTGCGTCACGACCTCGACCGTTGCGCCCAGCCCGCTTAGCGCGCGGACATGCTTGGCGCCGATCGACCCGAGCCCGATCACCAGCGCACGCACGTCCCCAAGCGGAGCGCTCATCGAAGAATCCCTGCTTGTCCGAGGGATTGGGAGGGGGCCAGCCGAGGCAAGAGCATCGGCTGGGAAGCCTAGCCGTTGGCGTCATCCGTCCCGTGGCGCTGTTCATAGGTCATTAGTCAATCTGCTAAATTTAGCCTGATGACTTAATTTAGTAAAGGGGCTAAGCCATTATGAACACGCCAGAATTCAAGAATCCGTACCGCCCAGGAGCAGGACACATGCCGCCGTACCTGGCTGGCCGAGAAGGCGAGTACGCCGAATTCGATCGCCTCCTCGAGCAGGACACGATCATGGAGAATCTCGTCCTCACGGGGCTGCGAGGCGTCGGTAAGACGGTCCTCGTCGAGACATTCAAGCCGCGCGCGATGCAGGCTGGCTGGCTATGGGCCTCCGCCGACCTCTCCGAGTCGGCGAGCATCAGCGAGAGAGCGCTCGCGGAACGAATCCTCGCTGACCTTGCGCTCATCACATCTTCGCTGACCGTCGAAGTCATAGAGCCTCGACAGCCCGTCGGCTTCACCGCGCCAATCGAGCCAAAGCAGGTCTCGCTATCTCATGACGTATTGAAAACCGTTTTCGACTCTACACCCGGTCTGACCGCCGACAAGATCAAGACCACCCTGGAATTCGCCTGGGAGCACCTTCGTGAGCAGGGTCAGCACAGGGTGATCTTTGCCTATGACGAGGCTCAGAATCTTTCGGACCACGCGAGCAAGGATCAGTTTCCACTGTCTGTTCTACTCGACGTATTCCAGTCGATTCAAAAGAAGGGCATTCCCTTCATGCTCGTCCTATCTGGACTGCCAACTCTCTTCCCCAAGCTCGTCGATGCGCGGACCTTTGCCGAGCGCATGTTCCGCGTTATGACCCTCACGAAGCTGTCAGAGGACGAGAGCAAGGAAGCGGTCCTCAAGCCGATCGAAATGGCAGGCTGCCCAGTCAGCCTGACCCCTCAATCGGTGGAAGTCATCTGTCGGGAGTCCGGCGGATATCCCTACTTCATTCAGTTCATCTGCCGCGAGGTCTTCGACGTATTCGTCCAGCAACATGCCGACGACGAGCAGCCCTCGGTTCCCGTCGAGCCGATTAAGCGCAAGCTCGACGCTGACTTCTTCGCAGGCCGCTGGGCGAAGATGACCGACCGTCAGCGTGAACTACTTTGGGTGGTTGCCCACCTTGACCACCCGGATGAGGAATTCACGATTCAGGAACTGACCACAAAGGCAAAAGCGCTTCTGACCAAGTCGTTTTCGGCCAGCCATGCGAATCAGATGCTCGCCAGCCTCTCCGAGCGAGGGATGATCTACAAGAACCGATTGGGGAAGTACTCATTTGCGGTTCCCCTTCTAGGCCGATTTATCCTCCGGACCTATGAGCTTCCGAATGACCCGGGATGAGACCGTTGGAGGACTACAGCTCTAGCACCGAATTGGAACTCGTCTCGTGACGCGCCCCCGCATCCTAGTTGTCGCCACCATGGGCAGAGCGGATCTGCTGGCTATGTTCGGGGAGGTTGCGGAGCGCGCAGAGCTGACGTTCGTCGAGTACGCCTCGACTCCCAACGCGACACCGGAGCTCTACGAGCCCTACGGCCGCTTGACGACCTGGGAGCAACACCGCTCGGCGCGTTCGCTACTGCGCGAGATCGAGCCGGACCTGGTGGTCATGCTCGCGATCGGGATCCGCAACCAGCTCGCGCTGCGCTGCGAAGCCAGGCACCTGGGGATACCGGCGATCCACCTCGAGCACGGCTACCGCCTTCCCGTCGCGACCCAGCAGGTCATCCGCGGCGACCGACGCAGGATCGCCGAGGGGGCCCTGACGCCGCGCTGGACGAAGCCCTCCCTCGCCGCGCACCGCTTCTTCGCGGGCTCGCTGCTGCGGCTTCCGCATGCCGACGCAGCCCGCCTTGCTCGCCAGGCGCTACCGAGCATCGGCGGCGCCTCGATCGACGCGCTGGGAGCGGTCGCCGACCTGCGCCGGCCGGACCGCTACGTCTCCTTCTCGCCCGAGTGCTTCGCCTTTCACCGCGAGCTCGACCGCGTCCCCGCCGAGCTTGCCGATCGAACCGTCTTCGTCGGCGTGCCCCAGTTCGACTGCTTCCGCTCCGACAGCGGGGCCGGGGTGCCGGACTCCGGCACGGTAGTCCTCGTCGACCACCAGCTCCACAACACCGGTTTCCTCGACTGGGACCCCGAGTTCCACCGCACCTGGGTCAGGGGGATCCACGCGGCCGTCACGTCGAAGGGACTGCGGTTGGCGGTCAAGCCGCATCCTGGCGATCGCTCCTCGCCCTGGGCTGAGTACGCAGATGGCAGCGTCGAGGTCGTTCCCACCATCGAGGCGCTCGAGCAGAGAGCGCGCTCGGCCCGGATCGTCCTCGGCATCATGTCCACCCTGCAGCTGCCGCTGGCCGGGCTCGACCACACTGCGACGATCACGGTCGAGGTCCACCCGAGACCCGGCCAGGTGCTATCCAGCCGCCTGGTCGAGGCCGGCATCGCCCACCCCGTCGCCTCCTTCGAGGAGCTTGGAGCCGCACTCGACGATGTGTCGGGGCTGCACCGGGGTCAGCTTCCCAACAAGCCGGCCTTCGTCGAGCAGTTCCTCCACCGGCTCGACGGTCGTGCCGGCGAACGGGTAACCGAAGCGGTTCTGGCTGAGGCCGAGGCCCCCGCCACGGCCGGCGTGGGGGCCGGGTGAGCACGCTCGGCCTGGGGACCGCGCAGCTCGGTCTCCCCTATGGCGTCTCCAACAGCGGCGGGCAGCCGTCCGAGGCAGAGGCGGCGGCGATCCTGGAGTGCGCGCTGGCCGCTGGCATCGGCATCGTCGACACGGCACCCGCCTACGGGGAGTCGGAGGCGCTCATCGGGCGGCTGCTCCCGGCCGGCGGCGACGTACGCATCGTCACCAAGACGGCACCGCTGGCGGGTGTCGAGGTGAGCGCAGCCGACTGCGAGACCGTGAGGCGCTCGGCCGAGCGCTCGCTCGAGCGCCTCCGGCGAGACCGCCTCGACGCTCTACTCATCCACCACGGATCCGATCTCGGCCTGCCCGGAGGCGAGCGGCTCGCCGAGGAGGCGATCGCCCTGCGCGAAGCGGGAATCGCGGCCTGCATCGGTGTCAGCGTCTACGACCGTGAGGAGATCGATATCGCGCGGAGGCTGCTGCCGCTTGACGTCGTCCAGTTTCCGCTCAACGTTCTGGACCAGCGTCTACTTCGCGACGGCACCCTGGCCGAGCTGCGCGAGGAAGGCGTCGAGGTGCACGTCCGCTCGGCCTTCCTCCAAGGCCTCCTACTGATGCAGCCCGAGCAACTTCCGGCCCACCTGTCAGGTGCGTCGCAACCGCTGCGCCGCTACGACGAGGCGCGCCGGCGGGCCGGACTGACGCCGATCGAGGGCGCACTCGGCTTCGTGCGGCATATCCCCGACGTCGACGTAGCGCTGGTCGGCACCAACTCCGTCAGCGAGCTCGAGGAGTGCGTCGCCGCCATGCGAGGCCGGCCCCGCGCCGAAATCGACTACGCACCGCTCGCGATCGACGATCCCGCCCTGATCGACCCGCGAAGGTGGGCGCCGTGAGCGAGCTGCGGCTTGGGTTGCTTGGGTTGAGCGAGGGGAACGGCCACCCCTACTCCTGGGCGGCGATCTTCAACGGTTACGAGGAGACGGAGATGGCCAAGTGTCCGTTCCCGGCGATCCCGCGCTACCTGTCCGAGCACCGCTTCCCCGCGGAGGCCATCGCGAATGCGCGGGTCACGCATGTCTGGACGCAGGACGGATCGATCTCGCGTCAGGTCGCCGCCGCCTCGCGAATCGAGCACGTCGTCTCCGACCCCGGCGAGATGCTCGGCATGGTCGACGCCATGCTGTTGGCGCGCGACGACGCCGAGCGCCACGCCGAGCTGGCCGGGCCCTTCCTCGATGCCGGGCTGCCGATCTACATCGACAAGCCGCTTGCCACCAGCGTCGCCACGGCTCGCCGGCTCTTCTCACGGCAGGTCTCCCAGAACCAGCTCTTCACCTGTTCGGCGCTGCGCTTCGCCGAGGAGCTGCGCCTCGACGACGCGGCCCGGGCAGCGACGGGACCGATCCGCCAGGTAATCGGCAGCTCGCCGAAGCGATGGAGCCGCTACGCCGTACACGCAATCGAGCCCGCCCTGGCGCTGATCGGCGATGCCGGCGCACTTCGGTCCCACGACGCCCGATCGGCGGACGGCGCCGCCCGGTTGCAGGTCGAGTGGGAGTCGGGCGTTCGGGCCGAGTTCACAACCCTGGGCAGTGTCGAGGCGCCTATTCAGCTCAAGGTGGTCGGCGAGCTCGGCGAGCGCACGCTCGTCTTCGAGGACTCCTTCACAGCGTTCAAGGCCGCCCTCGAGCGCTTCGTCGCGGTCGCCCGGAACGAGGCAGCGCCGATCCCAGAACACGAGGTGCTGCGCGTGGTCGAGCTGATCGAGCTCGGGATGGCGGCAGGGGCGCCGTAGTCCGACGACTCGTTACGATTGTCGCGATGCTGGCGGCTGTCACGAGCGTTCCCACCCGTACCCGGAGGGCCGCGAAGAAACTGGTCCGGGAAGGACCCCTCAGGGAAAGCCGCGTCGTCCACCGGGTGCAGCGCGCCCGCGCCTACCGCGGGGTCAAGCTGCGCCCCGAGCTGACCCAACGCCGCGAGCTGCTCGAGGAGCTCGACCGCGAGGGCATAGCGATCGTCCCCGACTACCTGCCCGCGGACCAGGTCGCGGCGATGCTCGCCGGAGCCGACGAGGTGATCCGCAAGGCCCAGGACGACGAGCTCACCGATCGCACCTTCACGATCCAGCCCGACATCATCTTCCGCATCGGCCGCGTCGACGAGCTGATCCCGGCAACGCAGCCGTTCTTCGACGATCCCGTCATCCGCGGCGTGATGGAGGCCTACCTCTCACCGCGCGTCGCCTCCTTCCGCCACGAGCTGGAGAACCGCTTCGGCCTCTCCAAGATGGCCCAGGCCGACCTCTTCCACTTCGACAACTGGCGGCCGATCTGCAAGGCGTTCCTTTACCTGGTCGATGTCGGCGAGGAGAACGCGCCGTTCCGCTACCTGCGCGGCTCGCACCGCGACGGGTCCTGGCGCACCCGCCACGCGATCGAGTTCGACGCCGGCGGCACCAGCGGCCGCTACGGCCACTTCTTCCCGCAGGAGATCCGCGCCCTACAGGAGCAGCACGGCTGGGAGGAATCCGTCTGCACCGGCAAAGCCGGGACCCTGATCCTGGCCGACTTCCGCGGCCTGCACCGCGGTACTCCGCTGAAAAGCGGCCGCAGGGTGTTGCTCAACAACACCTTCGACCTGATGAACGCCTGAGCGCCTCCGCGCCCTCGACCCTGAATCGCTCTACCGCGAAACCGGTTCGACGGCGGCGGCCATCTCCCGCAATTCCTCGGCGCTGAGCCAGACGTCGTTGTTGTCGCTGGCGTAGCGGAAGCCGGGAGGAAGCTCTTCGCCGGTCGGGAAGCCGTCGGTCCGCCAGAACGGGAAGGCCGGGTAGACCGCGTAGTAGCTCTCGAAGCGCACGGCGTGGCGAGCCTCGTCCGGGGTCAAGAGGATCTCGTGCACCTTCTCGCCGGGGCGAACGCCGATGATCTCGTGCTCGACGCCCGGCGCCAGTGCCTCGGCCAGATCCATCACCGACATGCTCGGGATCCGCGGCACGAAGACCTCGCCGCCCCGCATTCGCTCCAGGCTGGCGATCACGAAGTCGACCGCCTCGTCGAGGGTGATCCAGAAGCGGGTCATCGCCGCATCGGTGATCGTCAGCTTGCCCTCCGCGGCCTGACGCTTGAACAGCGGGATCACGCTGCCCCGACTGCCGACCACGTTGCCGTATCGAACCGATGAAAAGCGTACGTTCGAGTCGCCTGCGTAGACGTTGCCCTGGGTGACGATCTTCTCGGCGCTGAGCTTGGTAGCCCCGTAGAGGTTCACCGGGTTGACGGCCTTGTCGGTGCTGAGCGAGACGGTATGCGGAACACCGTGCTCGATTGCCGCGGTGACCACATTCTCGGCGCCGATGATGTTGGTCTGAACCGCCTCGAAGGGGTTGTACTCGCAGGCGGGCACCTGCTTCAGCGCAGCAGCGTGGACGATTACGTCGACCCCCCTTACCGCCATCCGCAGACGGTCGAGGTCGCGCACGTCGCCGATCAGGAAACGCAGCCGCTCGTCGCTCACCGCCTGACGCAGCTCGTGCTGCTTGAGCTCGTCGCGGCTGTAGACGCGCACCGTCGCCGGTTCGTGGTCGCGCAGCAGGTGGTCGATGAAGCGCTTGCCGAAGGAGCCGGTACCGCCGGTGATCAGCACCGTCTTGCCCTTCAGCTCGGGGCTCGGTTCTCTCGCAGAAGGGGCTGTCATCGGCGTCTGCGGAGCGTCTCCCACTGCGGCCCCGGCTGCGCCAGTGTATCGACGCTCACAAGCCACTTCCCGCTACGGTTGGCCGCGCCGGTGATCCCCTACTCGAAGCAGAGCCTCGACGCCGAGGACCGGGCCGCGGTCGCGGCTGTGCTGGAGGGCGACTGGCTCACCCAGGGACCGGCCGTGAGCGGCTTCGAGGAGGCCGTCGCGGCCCGCTGCGGCGTGCCCCACGCGGTCGCCTTCTCATCCGGCACCGCCGCGCTGCACGCCGCCGCCTTCGCCGCTGGCGTCGGCGCCGGGGACGAGATCGTGACCAGCGCGATCACCTTTGCCGCCAGCGCCAACTGCGGCGCCTATCTCGGCGCCCGGCCACGCTTTGCCGACATCGAGGCGGAAACCTGGAACGTCTCCGCGGCAACCCTGAAGCCGGCGCTGACCCCACAAACGAAGGCCGTGATCCCGGTCCACTTCGCCGGCCTGCCGGTGCCGATCGAGCCGATCCGCGAGCTGGTCGGGCCCGACGTCGCGATCATCGAGGACGCAGCCCACGCGCTCGGCGGCAACTCTGTGGAGGGGGAGATCGGGTCCTGCGCCCATTCCGACATGGCGATCTTCAGCCTCCACCCGACCAAGGCGATCACCTCCTGCGAGGGCGGTGTCGTGACCACCCGGAACCCGGACCTGGCCGAGCGCCTCGCCGTCTTCCGCCACCACGGCATGGTCCGTGACCGCGAGCGCTTCATCCATCCCGAGGGCGCCGGCGACGAGGGCCCCTGGTACCACGAGCAGCAGCACCTCGGCTTCAACTACCGGCTCTCCGACGTGCACGCGGCGCTGGGCCATTCGCAGCTGGGCAAGCTCGACGACCACGTCTCCCGCCGCAACGCCGTTGCCGCGCGCTACCGCGAGGAGCTGGCCGGCATCGACGGGCTGGCGCTGCCGCCGGAGCCGACCGGCGACGCCCTCCACGCCTACCACCTCTTCGTCGTCCACCTACGAGATGGCACGCGCCGCCGGCTCGAGCTCTACGAACGGCTCGCCGCCCTCAGTATCCGCACCCAGGTCCACTACATCCCGGTCTACCGACACCCCTATTACCGCAGCGCCTTCGGATACGGGCCCGGGCTCTGCCCCGAGGCCGAGCACTACTACTCGGGATGCCTCTCCCTCCCCTGCTACCCGGATCTCGCGCCGGCCGACCAGGAACGCGTGACCGAGGTCGTCCGCAAGGTAATGGCCGGTGGCTGAGCAACCCCCTTTGCCGGCCGGATTCGAGCTCGGCGGTCGCCCGATCGGCGACGGCCGGCCGACCTACGTGATCGCCGAGGCCGGCGCCAACCACAACCGCGACCTGGCGATCGCGCGGGGGCTGGTCGACGTCGCTGCCGAGGCCGGCGCCGACGCGGTCAAGTTCCAGACCTACTCGGGCGAGAGCCTCTACTCCTCGAAGGCGCCGGGCTTCGAGTACCTGGCTCCGATCACCGACAAATCCCCCTCCGAGCTGCTCGAGGAGATCGCCCTTCCCCGCGAGTGGCAGGTCGAGTTGCGCGACTACGCCGCAACCCGCGGGATCGCCTTCTTCTCGAGCCCCTTCGACGTAGAGGCGGTGGCCGAGCTCGACGCCCTCGACGTCCCGGCGATGAAGATCGCCTCCTTCGAGATCGTCGACCCCGAACTGATCGCGGCGGCGGCCTGCACCGGCCGGCCATTGCTGATCTCGACCGGGATGGCGACCCTCGGCGAGATCGAGCAGGCGCTGGGCGACGCCACCGCAGCGGGCGCGACCGAGGTGGGCCTGATGCAGTGCACCTCGGTCTACCCGGCCCCCCCGGAGCTGGCCAACCTGCGGGCGATGGCGACGATGCGGACCGCCTTCGGCGTGCCGGTCGGCCTCTCCGACCACACGACCGGGATCGCCGTGCCGATCGCCGCAGCCACTCTGGGCGCCGCCTTCGTCGAGAAGCACTTCACCCTCGACCGCACGATGGAGGGTCCCGACCACCCCTTCGCCCTGGAGCCCGAGGAGCTGAAGGCGATGGTCGCCGGCATCCGCGAGGCGCAGGCCGCGCTCGGCGACGGTCGCAAGCGAGGCCCGTCTCCAGAGGAGGCGAAGGAGATGTACGGGCTCGCCCGCCGCAGCCTGATCGTCGTCGGCGACCACCCGGCCGGCACCGTGCTGACCGAGGAGATGCTGACCCGCAAGCGGCCCGGCTTCGGCGTCGCGCCCCGGGACCTGGAGAAGGTCGTCGGGCGCACCCTGCGGGTGGCCGTCGAGCACGACGACGTCCTCACCTGGGAGATGCTCTGACGGGCAGCGAAACGGCGCTTCGAGGCCACCTCGTCGCCGACGCGAGCCCCGGGGCCGGACTCGGCCACCTGGCCCGTTGCACGGCCCTTGCCTGCGCGCTGAGCGCGAAGGGCTTCGAGCTGCAGACGCTCGGGCTCGGCGCCGAGGCAGCGGTCGAGCTCGACGGTGTGCGCTGGAGCCCTTGGCAGCCGGGCGCCCAGCCGGCGGAGCCCGCTCCAGACCTGCTCCTGCTCGACACCTACGACCGGGCCGAGTGGCAGCGCATCACCGCGCTGGCGCACCGCCGCCTCGTCGCCTTCGAGGATGCCCTGCCGGACCCGACGGCCGCCGACGTGGTCATCGCCCCGGAGAACGGCTCCGAGCCAAGCGGACAGGTGCTTGCGGGCCTCAGCTTCGCCTGCCTGCGCCGGCCCTTCTGGGACATCGGGCCCCGCCAGGTCCAGGACACGCCGCAGCGTGTGCTGATCACCACTGGCGGCGGCGATTTGGGCGGCCTGGGGCGGCGCATTGCAGAACGCTTGCGCGAGAGTTTCCCGTCGACCGAGCTCGAGCTCGTCTGGGGCCCGGGATTCGGTGGCGAGCCGCCTGCCGCCGTGACCGTGCTCGATCGGCCCGCATCGCTCTTGGAGCCTCTGCTGCGCGCCGATGCGGTCGTCTGCGCCGGGGGCCAGACGATGCTGGAGGCCGCGGCCACCGGCGCGCCCGCCCTGGTCCTGGAGGGCGCGCCGAACCAGCGTGCCCAGATCGCCAGCCTCGCCGCCCGCGATGCGATCATGCCGGTCGGCGAGGAGGAGGTCCCGGCGGCGCTCGAGCGCCTGCTCGGATCGGCCTCGCTGCGCCGGCAGTTGTCCGGCCGGGCGCAGGAGGCGGTCGACGGACGCGGGGCGCTGCGAATCGCGACCGAGCTCGAGGCGCTGGCGCGGGGCTGAGCGACTCTGGCGCGATCCGGGTGTTTACGTCACCATGGAGCATGGGGTGAGAGGGATCAGGCCAACAATCGCGGTCGCGCTTGTTTCGCTGCTTGCAGCGCTCGCGGTGGGAGAGGGCGCCGCACCCGGCGCCACCTTCCCGGGCGCCAGCGGCCGCATCGCCTACGCATCCAACCAGAACGGCAGCTGGGACATCTACGCGATGAACGCGGACGGCACTGGCAAGGCGCCGATCGCCAGCGGTCCCGGCAACGACACGCAGCCGTCGTTCTCCGCCGACGGTCGCCGCATCGTCTTCTCCTCCAACCGCGCCGGCAACTACGACATCTACACAATGAATGCGGATGGCAGCGAAGTCACGCGCCTCACCACAGATCCGAGCAACGACGTCCAGCCGACCTTCTCCCCAGACGGGACCCACATCGCCTTCGTCAGCACCCGCTTCGGCAGCTGGTACACCGACCTCTACGTGATGAACGCGGACGGCAGCGAACAGACACGCATCGTCAGCGCCGGCGGGATCGAAGAGTCCCCCACCTTCTCGCCGGACGGCCAGCGGATCGCTTTCGTCCGCACCCGCGATACCCACAAAAACATCTTCACCGTCGGCATCGCCGGCGAAGGACTGGTTGCCGTCAGGAACAGCGCTACCGATGACCGCCAGCCCTCCTACTCGCCCGACGGGCAGCGAATTGCCTTCTCCAGCCGCCACGACGGCCACTTCGAGATCTACACGATGAGCTCCAACGGCAGCGGGGTGAACAAGCTGACCAGCAAGCCGGTGAGCCAGATGCCGGCCTATTCTCCGAACGGCAACCTGATCGCCTTCGCGAGAGGGGGAAGCATCTACTCGATCGACGCGAAAGGCGGCGGCGAAGTGCGGCTGACGAACGAACGCGGCGCACAGGCATGGCCGAGCTGGCAACCGCTTCCCGGCGGGTCCCCCGGCCCGCCCAGCGGGCACGGCACCTCTGGTGGCCTCCGGATCGGCAGGCCGATCCTGGATAGGCGCCACGGCACCGCAAAGCTTCCCGTGACGGTCCCCGGTGCAGGGACACTTACCCTGGGCGGCAACGGGGTCAAGCGCCTGGCCGCGAAGACCGTTGCCGGCGCCACCACTGTGAAGCTGCGGGTGAAGCCGACGGCGGGGACCGCCAAAGCACTGAAGCAGAAGCTCAAGGCGAAGGTCAAGGTACTGGTCACCTACGCCCCGCAAGGCGGGGGCAAGGAAGTCAAGGCGAAGTCGTTCGTGCTGCACCAGAAGCGGTGAACGACTCCAGCGGCGCGCCGACGCTCGACTTCTTCGTCGTCGGCGCCGCGAAGGCCGGCACGACGGCCCTCTTCCACCTGCTCGAGACCCACCCCGGGCTCTGCCTGCCGGAGGGCAAGGAGCTCCCCTACTTCGTGGTTCCCGAGCACGCGTACTACGAGTCCTCGGCGGAGTTCTTCGCCGACGCGTTCCGCCACCGCGGCGATGGACAGCTGTGCGGCACGGTGACGCCGCAATACCTCTATGGCGCGCTGCTGGGCCCGGACTCGGAGCGGATCCCCCTGCCCCCCGGCGAGTCGGAGGCGGCGATCCCGAGCCGCATCCACGACGCCTACCCCGAGGCGAAGCTGATCGCGATCCTCCGCGACCCTCTCACCCGCGCCCGATCCCACCACCGGATGTCGACGATGCGGGGCTTCGAGAGCCGATCGTTCGACGCCGCGATCGACGAGCTGCTCGACCCCGACGCCCTTGCCGAATCCCGCGCGAAGCCGAACGAGGTCAACGGCTACGTCGTGCTCGGCGAGTACGCCCGCCTGCTGCACGGCTATCTCGACGTGTTCCCGCGCGAGCAGCTGCTCGTCCTCTTCCAGGACCAGCTGGAACGCGACCCGGCGGCGGTCTGCGCGACCGTGTTCGGGTTCCTCGGCGTCGACGCCGGCTTCCGCCCCCCCAACCTCGGCCGCCGCTACCACGACGGGGGCGCTCGTCGCCGCTTCGCCTGGCTCGACCTGACGAGGTGGCAACAGGCCGCGCGGCGCTCGACGACGCTGAAACGAGCCTGGCGAGGCCTCCCTTCCTCGCTCCGGCTGCGGTTTCTGACCCGGTACACGCTCACCTCGCGGCGCCTCCTCTTCTGGAACCGCGTCCCGGTCGAGGCTGGGTCGGACCCCGACCCCCCCAACCCTGAGACGCTCGTCAGGCTGCGCGCCCACTACGAGGAGGACGAAGCTCGGCTGCAAGAACAGCTGGGCGCCACCCCACCCTGGGCTGCAAGCGCGCGCGCGAGTTAGCTCAAGCCCCGACGGGCTGCGCCGGACCTGCGGGCTCCAGGGCCGCAGCCGCCGCCGCAGGCTCGGCCGCGCCGCTCTCGCCGGGCCTCCAGAGAGCAGCGATGACACAGATGAAGAGCGAGACGATCTGCACCCGGTAGCGGAACGCGGTGCCGGCGTTACCCGAGCTCAGCGAGTAGGCGATCAACAGGAAGATGACCAGGTAGATCAGGGGGCCGGCGCGCGACATGATGCTCCCCCGCCTGCGGTACATCGTCCTTATAAGGAAGAAGATGGCGAGGTAGGCGGCGCCGGTGCCGAGCAGGCCGAGGCCCTGGCTGATGTTGCCGAGCTGCCAGGGGAAAGGGCGCAGCAGGACGTCGAGCGAGCGCTGCGGCAGGTTCTTGACGATCGCGCCGCGGGTCGAGAAGTCGACCTGTTCGAGATTCAGGTTCGAGCCGTGGTTGGACACGTTCGCTTCCTGCGGGCGCTGGACGTTCTGCTCGAGGCTTTTTTCGGTCGAGGCGTTGAGCACTGTGGGCGCGGCAACCGCGGCGAAGAGGATCACTGAGGCGACGAGCCCGAGCGAGCGGATCGACTCGCGGTGCTCTGCCCGCAACCCCGCGTGCAGGAGGATCGCCGCGCCGGCGGCGATCAGGAACCAGCCTGCGTAGTGCCGGGTGGCGACCGCGATCAGGCAGCCGAATACGACCATCGCGAGGTTGCGCGGCTCGCCCCGCTTCCAAACCTTGGCGCCGCCGAGGGCGACGAGGCCGATCGCCAGCATCATGTTCGCCTCCTTGTGCAGGAGGCTCGAGAAGAACATGCTGGCCGGTTCGAGGGCAAGGAGCCACATCGCCAGCACCGACGCCTTCGGCCCGGCCAGCTCGTAGACCGCAGCCGCCAGCAGGACCAGGCCGATCACCGCGATCCCGACCTGAGTCACCCGCATCGCCAGTTCCGGCGAGTCGAAGAAGTAGCGCTGGAGGGCGAGCGTGTAGACGTGGAGTTCGCGCAGCAGCGCGTGCGACCAATCGCCAGAGCCGATCGGGGTTTCGGCGATCGAGTTGGCTTTGCCGAGGAAGATGAGCTCGTCTCCGCCGCGCAGCGTCCGCGCCACCGGCGTCAGCGAGATCAGGCCCGCAGCGACGATGCGCAGTCCGAAGGCCATCATCGCCGGCGGGCCGATCGCAAAACCGGGCCTGCTGCGGCCCAATCGGTGCACCACCATGGCGGTCACGCCACCGACGAGGGCGATCGTCGCCAGAGTCACCAGCCCGGAGTGGAGGCTCTGGTCTGCAGTCGGCGCCATCCTGCGGCTGGACGATAGCCGGGCGCGCCGGTGCTCGCGAGTCGCATCCGGAGAACGGCAGCGTGACACACATATACTCAGGTGCTCGTGACTGAGCAGCATTCGGAAGGCCTGGAGATCCGCCAGTGGGGGCGGCTGATGTGGCGACGCAAGTGGCTGCTGCTGGCGATCGTCATCCTGCTTCCCGCCGCCGTTTTCGTCGGATCGTCGCTGCTGCCGAAGACGTACCAGTCCCACGCGACGATCAACGTGCAGGCGATCGTCGGCGCCTCGAACCTGCTCTCGAAGATCACCTCGAAATCGGATACGGCCGAAGTGGAGACCCTGATGAAGACGCCGGTGGTGGGACGGCGTGCAGCTCGCATCCTGGGAGAGCCGCCTACGGCCGCGAGGGAACTGACCGGCAAGATCTCGGTGGCGCCGACCAATCCCGCCGAAAGCGACAGCAACTTCCTCACGATCACCGCCCAGGACTCGAATCCGGACGAAGCAGCACTCATCGCCAACGCCTTCGCCCGGGCCGTTTCCCAGACCCGAACGGCAACCGCCATCAGCGGGATCGACAAAACGATCGCGACGCTGACCGCCCAGGGGGCATCCGAAGCGGGAGACGAAACGTCCAAGGACGCACTCGCCCTCCAGATTCAGGAGCTGCGCGGGCTCCGGGCCAGCCAGGCCGGGACGACGACGATCGTCGAAGCCGCGGTGCCGGCGACGACGCCGATCTCGCCGAAACCGAAGCGCAATACCGCGATCGCGCTGATCCTGGCGATGCTGATCGCTGCGGCGCTGGCGCCGTTGCTCGACCGGCTCGACCGCCGTATCCGCGAACCCAGCGACCTCGAGGACCTGCTCGGGGCACCGGTGCTGGCGTTGATCCCCGACGACGCCTTCCCCGGTCACCCGCCGGGAGTGCACGTGCGCGAGTCCTTCCAGACGCTGCGCGCAAGCCTCACCTACTTCAACGTCGACCGCTCGCTCTCGACCCTGGTGGTGGCAAGTCCGGTGCAGCAGGACGGCAAGACGACCGTCGCCGTGAACCTGGCGCTCGCCTACGCCCTCGACGAACGCGACGTCGTCCTCATCGACGGCGACCTGCGACGCCCCCAGGTTGCGGCCCGCCTCGGCAAGGAGGTCGAGTTCGGGCTCGACTCGGTCCTCGTCGGCACGAAAACGCTCGACGAGACGCTCATCGAAGTGGACGTCGGCGCGGGGCGCCTGCGGATCCTCCCCGGCGCGACGCCCCCGCCAAACCCGGCCGTCCTGCTCGGCTCGCAGCGGATGCGCTCGTTGATCGCCGAACTTTCCGAGCAGGTCGACATGGTCATCATCGACACCCCCGGCCTGCTCGCCGTGAGCGACGCGATCCCCCTGTTCAACCAGGTGGTCGGCAGCGTGATCGTCTCCCGCCTGAACAAAACGCCGAAGGACGCCCTGCGGCGCGCCAAGCAAGTCATCACGTCGGCCGGCGGGACGGTGCTGGGCGGCGTCGCCACGGGTGCCCACTCAGGCGGGATCTATGGCTATTACGGCTACTACGGGTACTACGGCAATGAAAACGGCCGCGACGAGGCCGAGGCGAAGAACGGATCCGGGCGGCTCCGCAGCCTCGCATCCGGTGGCTTCCGCCGCTCCTCAGACTCCGACTAAGCCACGCCCCGGCGGCCCGCGACGAGCTCGCGATACAGCGCATCCGTGTCGCCGAGCAACCGGTCGGCCCCGTAACGGCCGATCGCACGCTCCCGCGCCGCCGCCCCGAACCGCGCTCGGAGCTCCGGGCCGGCCGTCATCTCGACCAGGGCGCCGGCCAGCGCCCCGGCGTCGCCCCGCGGCACGAGGATTCCCGTCTCCTCGCTGACGACCTCGCGCACTCCCCCAACGTCCGTCGCCACAGCCGGCAGCCCGGCTGCCGCTGCTTCGATCAGGGAGACCGGCGTGCCCTCGTTGTCGGAGGAGAGGACGGCGATGTCGGCGGCCGCAAAGATCGGTCGCAGCTCGCGCCGGTAGCCGAGGAAGAGAACATCGTCGGCGATGCCGAGCTCGCTGGCCTGCCGCTCGAGCCTCGGCCGCTCCTCGCCGTCGCCGACCACCGCAAGCCGCAGGCGCGGTCCCGACGACCTCGCCTGCGCAAGCGCCTGCAGGAGCACGTCGAGGCGCTTGATCGGGACGACCCGCCCGACGAAGACGAGGAGCACCTCCTCGTCGCCCAAGTTCAGCCCGCGGCGTGCCTCGACTCGCACCCGCCCTCCGCGGTCGTCATTTTCACCGCGTGGCGAATGAAATGACGACCGCGGGAGCTCGGCAAGGCGTTCGAGGTCGAGTCCGAGGGGAAGAACACGAAACCTCTCCCGCGGGGCAACTCCGAGACGGACGAGGTCGTCGACGGTCGCCTGGCTGACGCCGATCAGGCAATCGCTGACCCGCGCCAGGGCGCGCTCCAGCTCGAGGTAGAGGCGCGCCTTCGCCGCCCCGAAGTAGCCCTCGAGGACGTGCCCGTGGTAGGTATGGACGATGGCCGGGCGGGGACGGACCGCGAGCGCGGCCTGGCGGCCGAGGAAGCCGGCCTTGGCTGTGTGAGTGTGGACGACGTGGGGCTTGAAGTTCCGTGCCAGGCGAATCAGCTTCAGCAGCGCCTCTGAGTCGTGGAGGGGATTCACCGGTTGGCGCAGCTCGGGAAGGAAGCGCATCGCAGCCCCCTCCTCCACTGCCAGGTCGGCCAAGGACTCCTCTCCCGGAGCCAGAGTGCCGTGGATCAGCCGGACCTCGTAGCGGTCGGGGTAGAAGCGCCTGCCGCTGAGCAACGCCGCAATGTGAGCCGGCCCGCCCATGTTGAGGCGGCCGATGACCTGCAGGACCCTGAGGCGGTCCCCCCCGTTCAGGTCGATGTCTCGGTAGCCGCCGGCGCCCATTCAGGTGACTCGAGCAAGGCGACGACGAGAACCCCACCCAGGATCAGGGTGAGCGACCCCGCCATCGCGATCGAGTCCTTGAATTCGTACAGCACGGCGCCGGCGCCGCAGAGGAACGCCTGCCCGGTGGCCAGGACCATCGCGACCCGGCGGGGCGTGCCGAGGCGGGCGCGGAGCCGGTGAGTCAGGTGATCGCGGCCGCCGGTGCAAATGCCCACCCCACGGCGTTTCCGCGAAACGATCACCAGGGCCGTGTCCAGGGCCGGCAGGCCGACCAGGACCACCGCGAGCGGAATCATTGCCCAGCCAAGCCGCCCGGAGTCGGGCAGGGCCATGATCGTGGCCGCAATCAGGAAGCCGATCGGCACGCTGCCGCCGTCGCCGAGGAATACCCGCGAGGGCGAGGCGAGGTTGAAGGGGAGGTATCCCGCGCACGCTCCGGCCAGGGCCAGGGCGATCGCCCCCAGCGCCGCGTTCCCGTCCGCCGCTGCCAGCATGCCGAGGATGGCGGCGGAGACGAGGGCGACGGTGCCCGATGCGCCGTCCATGTTGTCCATCAGGTTGTAGGCGTTGACGACGCCGGCCACGAAGACCACCGTGAAGGCGAGGTTGAGCGCTTCGCTGGGGAAGACGGACCAGCCGACCCCTGCGCCGAAGAGCACGCAGGCCGCCGCGACCTCGACCGCGACCCGCGGCAGCGGCCCGATCCCGAACCGATCGTCGACGGTGCCGAGCGCCCAGAGAGCGACGGCGCAGGCGACGATCGGCCAGAAGGCAGAGGTGGAACGGCCGAAGACGACGGCCGAGACGATCGTGGCAGCGACCACCGCGGTCCCGCCCAGGTAGGGCGTGGGGCGAAGATGGCCCTTGTAGCCGACCGGGCGGTCGAGGAAGCCGGTGCGCCGCGCGACGAAGATCGCCGCGGGGGTCAGCAGCAGGGCCGCGGCGGCGGCCAGGAGAAAGGCGAGCTCCAAGCGCTGGGCCCCGGACACGGCTGCAAACCTAGCCGTCGAGGGATGGGTCGGGCGCCGCGGTCTCTTCCACGACGGCGGCGATCTCGCCATCGAGGCCGGCCAGCTGGGCCTGCTCGATCCGCAAACGCTCGAAGGCGGCCACGTCGTCGATCGCCTCCTCGACGCCACGGGTAGAGCGCCACCCCGTCATCTGCTCGAGCGCCGAGGTGTTCGGACAGCGGCGGCCAAGCTCCTCGAACCCCTCGCCGTAGGCCTCCTCGTAGGGCACCATCCGGATGCCCGAGGCGGATCCGGTCCGCTCGATCACGGTCTCGGCCAGTTCGAGAATCGTGATCTCGGTCGACCTGCCGACGTTGAAGGCCGTCCCTCGGGCGCCCTCCTCGTCCATCAGCATGACCAGGGCACGGGTCGTGTCGTGGACGTGAGAGAAGCAGCGAGACTGGCTGCCGTCCCCGTACACGGTCAGCTCCTCCCCGGCGATCGCCTGGCCGACGAAACGCGGCAGCACCATCCCGTAGGCGCCGGTCTGGCGCGGCCCGACGGTGTTGAAGAGCCGCACGACGACATTGTCGGAGTCGCGCTCGCGGTGGTAGCCGAGGGTGAGCGCCTCGCCGAAGGCCTTGGCAGTCGAATAGGACCAGCGGGCGATCGAGGGCGGGCCCAGGATCCGGTCGGACTGCTCGGTCAGGCCCGCGCTCGCGTTCTTCCCGTAGATCTCCGAGGTCGAGGCGAAGAGGAGGCGCCGGCCGAGCCGGTGGGCCCCCTCGACGACGACCTGGGCGCCGCGCACGCTGCGGCCCAGCGATTCGACCGAGCGGTCGACGATCAGCTGGACGCCGACGGCGGAGGCGAGGTGGAAGCAGGCGTCGGCCCACTCCATGCACTCGTCGACCACCCCCTCGTCGCAGACGGACCCTTCGACGAACTGCGCCTGGCCGGAGGCGACTGCATCGGCGATGTTCTCGACGTTCCCCGTACTGAGGTCGTCGAGGACAAGGACGTCGTCGCCACGCGCCACAAGCGCGTCAGCCAGGTGCGAACCGATAAAACCAGCCCCACCCGTTATCAGGTAACGCACCTTGGTATCTCCCTCTTCATTATTCCCCTACCGGTCATTTGCCTGGCACCCTTACGCAAGGCTCAATCCCAGTGGTGAATTCCCTGTTTCCCTGTGGCCTTCCGCGATTCCCAACCGCGAAAGTGCCGAAAATGACTTGTTGTCAGTAGAACATACCCTCAATCAAGTGTCAAGGAAATGTGATGTTTATAAAGATATAGCGTCCGAGCATCCGAGTACCGCCGGGGTGGTACACTTCCACCCATGGCAACCGCAAACCCACGTGTGCAGGTCACCGTCGACCCTGAGCTAGGCGAGGCACTCGCTGCCGTGGAGCTGCATCCGCGCAGCAAGTCGCGGCTGATCCGCGACCTCGCCCTACGCGGCGCCAAAGAGGCTGCCGAAGAACGGCAACGACACGCCGAGGCGATCGAGTTCCTCTGCAAAGTCGCTGACGGAGAGGTCGACTTCGACTTCGACGTCACTCGACGGATACACGAGGAACGCGAGGCCGAAGTCGGGTGAAGCCGTTCGGCTCCGGTGTTCCCCTTGTAATCGACACCTCGGCCTGGAACCGCCAGACCGAGCCGAAGATCCGACAGCCCTGGAAGGCAACGGCAAGGGGCGGCTTGCTCGTGAGCTGCCCGGTTGCGGCGTTGGAGATCCTCTCTGCCACTCGCAACGAAAGAGAGTTCATCGCCTTTGAGGAGGGGCTCGGCGCCCTCCCCCAGGCCCCAGTCACCGCATCGGTCTGCCAAGCCGCGCTCGGAGCCTCCCGCGATCTCGGCGCCCGCCGCCGCATTCCCGCTGTCGATTACCTAATTGCCGCGGCGGCCGCCGAGCGGGGCTTCGGCGTGCTGCATGCCGACCGCCACTTTGAGCTGCTCGCCACCGTGCTGGGGTTCGAGAGCGTGCGACTGGGCTGACCGAACCGAAGGCGCCATTAGTCAGCATGGACGCCGCGGTCGTGAGCCCTTCAGCGGCCTGGGCCCGTGGATTCCTCAGGCTCGCAGGGCTGGCCGGTGTGCTCGCAGATCACCTTCAGGTCTCGGTCGAAGCACCAGAGGACGATTTCCGGCCCCGCCGCCTCGGCCACGGCAGCGATCAGGAAGTCGACCGCGGGGCGCCGGTGGCTCCCGCTGGATGCCTGCGCAAGCTCGCGTTGGACTGCGAGGGCACGCTCGGTGCTCGTGTCCTCCAGCGACAGTCGTTCGAGCGGCGCGAACAGCTCGTCGAAGCGCTCCTTGTACTGAGCCCCGGTCTGGGGCCGGTGCATCGCCTCGAGGACTACCGGGACGCAGGTGACGATCTCCCCCGCCTCGTATCGGTCGGCGAGCCTCTCTCGTATGTCCGGGCGCTCGGCCTTTTGAGCCCAAGCCCAGATCGAGGTATCGGCGAGATAGCGGGGCACTAGCTGACCCGCCCACACACGTTGTGAACGCCTGAGAGGCATCCGGGCCCTCCAAGAGGCTTGTGGTTCTGACGCCCAAGCCAAGGAGGACCCGGATGAAGGTTCACGCTAACGCTGCTCTCGGACCAGCGGGAAGGCTCGCGCTGGTGGAAGCAATCGAGTCGGGGATGACGCAGAAGGCGGCAGCTGCCGCCTTCTGCGTGGCGCCGGCCACGGCCCGCCGCTGGTGGCATCGCTGGCGCTTGGCCGACGAGGAGCAGCGGAGCTCTGGGAGGTGGTTGGCCGACCGCTACATGCGCTTCTGGCTTCGCTTCGTCAACCGCAAGGTCGACCTGATCGAGCGCGGGCGGGGGTCGCTGTTGCTGGACGACTTTCGCGAGCGCTGGCCGAGCTTCCGCGGGATGGCAATCGAGCCGCTCGTGCGCGACGCCTTCGAGCGGCTGCTGCCCGACAGCGAGCGCTTCCGGACCGCCCGCTACGCCGGCTCCTACTGGAATCGAAGCGGAAGCGTGGAGGTCGATCTGGTGGGAGGCGACACATGGCCGGTGGCGAAGCGCGTCTCCTTGGTCGACTCGGTCAAATGGCGGGCACGGCGGCGCTTCAACCGAACGGACGCGTTGGAGCTTGCCGCACGGCGAGTCCAGGTTCCCGGCACGAGCGAGAAGACGCTCCTGGTCGGCGTCAGCTCGCGGGGCTTCGACCCGGACGTGCCGCTGGACGTACAGCTCTCGCCGCAGGACCTGCTCGGCGCCTGGCGACACGACGAGTAGCCACGGGGGCCGGCGCTGCTCTTCGAGTTCTGCGGGCTCACCTTGGCGGAAATAGGCAGCAAACTCTGGCGAAACTATGTAGTAAACAGCGGAGAATAAGTGTAGTCTATGCCCTCGTGGAGGGCTCTGACTACAGACCACGGCTGATCGACAAGACGCTTGACACGCTGTTGGCCCAGCTGCCGGCCGTGATGGTCACCGGGCCGCGAGCTGCCGGCAAGACGACGACCGCCGGCCGCCATGCCGCCGAGATCGTGCGCCTCGATCGCCCGCGAGAGGCCGCGGCATTCCGGGCCGATCCCGATGTTGCGCTCGGCGGATACAAAGAGCCGATCCTGCTTGACGAGTGGCAGGAGGTTCCCTCCGTCCTCGGCGCGGTCAAGCGAGCGGTCGACCGCAACCCCCGCCCCGGCCGGTTCATCCTCACCGGATCGGTCCGGGCCGACCTCGAGACCGTCACGTGGCCGGGGACCGGGCGCGTCGTGCGGGTGCCGATGTACGGGATGACCGTTCGCGAGCTGGACGGCAATACCGGGGGCTATTCGCTCCTCGACCGGCTCGCCTCAGGAGAGCCCCTGAGCGTGCCCAACGATTCCCCCGATCTGCGTGGTTACGTCGAGCTGGCACTCAGAAGCGGATTCCCAGACCCCGCACTGTCGACGAGCGCGAGCGTAAGGGCGCGTTGGCTGGAGGGCTACGTCGATCAACTCCTGACCCGCGATGCAGCCGGCATCGACTCCAGGCGAGACCCGGCCCGCCTCCGGCGCTACTTCGAAGCCTATGCCCTGAACACGGCCGGCATCGTCTCCGACGCCACCCTGCTGCGCGCGGCGGGGATCAACCGCAGGACCGCCATGGCTTACGAGCAGCTCCTCACCAACATGTTCGTCGTCGAGGCGATGCCGGCGTGGACCTCGAACCGGCTGCGCCGCCTTTCGCTTGGCCCCAAGCGCTACTTCGTGGATCCCGCGATCCCAGCGGCAGCGCTCCACCTCGATGAGGACGCTGTACTGCGAGACGGCGACCTGCTTGGCCGCTTGCTCGACACCTTCGTCGCCGCCCAGCTACGCGCCGAGTGTGCCAGCAGCGACGCGCGCCCACGCCTCTACCACCTGCGCGAGGAACACGGTCGCCGCGAGGTCGACGTCCTCGCCGAGATCGGTGGCCGGGACCTGCTCGCGTTCGAGGTGAAGGCCGATGCAGCCCCCAGCCGCGACGCGGCCAGGCACCTCACCTGGCTGAGAGACCGCCTCGGCGATCGCTTCGCCGGGGGCGTGGTGCTGCACACAGGTCCGCGCCCATACGGACTCGGGGAGAGGATCGTCGCGGCACCGATCTGCGCGCTCTGGGGGTAGTCAATGCGCTTCCACTCGGGCCCCGAAGCGGCGCCGGGCCCGCGATTGGATCGCGGGCCCGGTCCCCAGCACAGCCAGATACAACTAGTCAAGGATCGCGGCAAATGCCGCTGTCTTGACCTCAAGCAACGTCTCTCAGCGGGTACCGGAGAGGGTGACGTTACCGGTGTAGGTGCCGTTGGTGTAGTCGCCGGTAGGAGTGCAGCGGCCGAAGCCCGAGCCTTCCCACTGGTGGTAGTGGATGCCGCTGAGGTTGTAGCCGACTTCGACCGCGCGTTTGGAGCCGCTCCCGGTATTGGTGAAGGTGAGGCCGGAGAGGCCGCTCTGGGCACCGATCGTCCAGGTGCACTTGGTTTCGCCAAGGACTTTGTAGATGATTTCAATCACTTTTTCAGCCGGGCAGGCGATGTCCTCCGTGCCGGTGTAGGGCGGGCCGGAGCCGGCGATGTGCAGAACATAGGTGCAACCGTTCATGGCCATCGTGGTTCCGCTGGTTCCATTGGTCACGCATCCAGTCGAGTAGTCCGCTTGCAGGCTCAAATCGGCGCTCGCGGCGGACGGTTCCCCGTTGAATGTGGCGGATGGGCATCTGACGGTCCCAAAGGTGGTGCCGAACACGTTGGGGTTGCCGAACGGCTGGGCTCCACTGATCGATACCGGGAACGCTTCGGCGTCGAGCTTGTATTCGGAGGAGACGAAGACACCCGTCGGGATCGGGCCGAAGCTCAGGCCTGTATTTACTCCTCCAGATGTGGCATATGCTTCCCAGCTCCCATTCAACTGGCCGTCGGTGTAAGTACCCGCGGTGCATTTACTGCCTTTTTGTGTGTATTTCATCCCTTTCACCGATGCATTGATCCTGACGTGTTTTTCCCTGTTTTCGTAGGAGAGTCCGGGCAGGCCGGTTTGCGACCCAATCGTGACTTCGCACGGATAGACCGAGGTGGTGAAAGAGATCGGGCCACAGCCCGGAGGGCCGATGTCCATGGTCCCGTCCGCATGAAAGATGGTCCTGCAGCCGTTCATGTGCATGGTGAAGGCCACGCCGGCGGCTGAGCAGTACCCGTCGTTCATGGAACTGGGGCTCAGGGTCGGGCCCCCGGTTTCGAGTTCCGCTCCTGCGAAGGTGAGATTAGTCCCATAATTTTTGCCGCATGAGAAACTGCCCCAATCGATTGAAATCACTGGCGGCGAGCCCGCTACCGGCGTACCCGAGACAGATGCGGGATATTTTTCTGCGTTGAAGCCGGATGCGGACGCCGATCCGGCGCCCACGGCCATGACAAGCAGCATAGCTACACATGCTCCAATGACGGAGCTCCTGAAACGTTTCACTGGTGACCTCCCTCCCCGGCGACTCGGTCGACTCGCCGGGACCGATTGCGTTGGACCGCAGCGTCTCAGGCGATGTTGTCCACGCGCCTTATCGATGTGACAAGACGGGTGGCCTGAATCTGGACATCCACCAGGTGCTCAACGCCGTCAGGCAACGGTCGAGCGAGGAGCCAGTTCCTCCAAGCGCAGGGCCGCATCTATCTCCGCCCCGGCGGCCGTCAGCGAGCGGCCAATTCGATCCTCGGCCGCTTGCAGGCGATTGGTAACCGTTTGCCGACTTGTTCCCAGGAGGGCAGCGGCGGCGGCTCCGTTGCGCCCGGTGGTGAAGTAGGCGCGCAGCGTTTCTCGCAGGACGGCGCCACCGTCGCGCTCGCCTTCGAGCGGAGACAGATAGATCTCCCGCAGCGAGGTGGCGAGGAGGTCGTCCTGGAGGATCGAGGCGAGCAGGGCGACGTCGGCGTAGCGAACCGGTGGCTCGGCGCCGCGCATCGCGATCGGCATGGCCGCCTGGGCTTGGCGGTGGGTGAGGCGCCAGCCCGCCAGGCCGTTCGATGGCTCGCCCAGAGCCAGGGCGATCTGGGCCGGCCATCTCTTTGAGACGAAGCTTTCGAGCCCGGTCCAATCCATCTTGCGCCTCGCACCGAGCCAGGCATGGGCAGTCTCCTCGCGCCGGCGGACGAGGAGCAGGCACCGGTCGAGGGACGTCGCCAGCTCGCGCAGCGCCTCGGCCGATCCCGGGCCGGTGGCGATCGCGCCGAGATGGCAGCCCTCGAAGTCATAGGCAAGATCGGAGGTGTCGATCAGCTCGCCGGCGAGGAGGCATTCGACGCGCGTGGCGCGGCGCTGCTCGGCCGTCTCGAAGCGGCCGTCCACCTCGCGGCCATACTCCTCGCTGACGGCGGCGAGGAGGCGGTCGAAGATGGTCGCCTGCGCGCGCAGCAGGCGCTTCAGCTCCTGTCCCTTCAAGTTGTGGTCGTTCTCGACCTCCTGCACGAGGAAGTCGCCCAGCAGCGCGTAGCCAGCGAAGTAGCGGCGCAGGACGGTGTCGAGGCTGACGCGGTTGCGGGCGGCGAGGCGAGCCTGGGAGAGCAGCGCGGTCGGGATCGGCGGGACGCGATCCTCGCTTCGTTCTAACGCCGCGATGCCGTAGTCGAGCGCCGCCGAGACCGCCGTCCGCAGGCCCCCCATGTACTCGGGGTCGGATGTCTCCTTGGGATCGGAGATGCCGTAGACGCGGGTGATCGCCGCCTGCTCGATCTCGCCTTTACGAGCCCGCAGCCTGGCGCAAAGGCCGCCGCGGATCTCTTCGATGCGCATCCTCTTCAAGGGGACGCGTTACCGCTTGAGCTGAACCGCGTGGGCCCGGATCCCCGTCCCGCTCACCCGTGCCTTCAGTTTGCCGGCTCCTTTCAGCGCCTGTTTGGCCTTGGCGCCGAGTGTCACCTTCAGCGTCGTCGAGGAGCCGGGGGCGAGGGCGAAGGTGGCGGCGCCGATCGTCACGCTTGTTTTGCCTTTGAGCTTGGCCGTGAGCTTCAGCGAGCCCCGGCAGGAGGAGGCACCTGCAGCGCAGCTCACCCTGATCAGCGCCCTGCCGCCTTTGACCTTGGCCTTGGCGGCGACGCTGAGTATGCCGGGGGCAGGTGTGGGGGCCTTGGCGAAGGTGACGGTGACGTTTCTGGCTTCCGACATCGTCACCTTGCAGGTTTTGGCGCCGGTGCAGGCGCCGGAGAAGCCGGCGAAGGTGGAGCCGCTGGCCGGCGTGGCGCTCAGGGTCAGTTTGGTCGTGGCAGGTATTTCTGCGCTGCAGGTCGCGCCGCAATCGATCCCCGCCGGTTTGGAGACGACCGTGCCGGCGCCGTTGCCTACCTTTGAAACCGTCAGCGTGCGTTTGCCGACCGCGGCGAAGACGGCGTGGACGGTCCTTGTCGAATTGATTGTCTTTTCGCAAGGGCCGGATCCGGCGCAGCTGCCGCCAGACCAGTGGTCGAAGGCCGAGCCTTGGGCTGGGACGGCGACCAGGGTGACCACGGTTTTGGAGACGACTTCGGTCGAACAGACCGAGCCACAATCGATCGGGCCGGCCGAGCTGGTTACCGTGCCGGTTCCCGTGCCGATCTTTTCGACCGAGACGGCATAGACGGGAACGCCGGCTTTGGCTTTGTAGGTAGCGGTCACCGCTTTGGCGGCGCTCATCGTCACTTCGCAGCGGTTTTCGCCGGTGACCGTGTCGCAACCCGACCAGGCGACCGCTTCGGAATTGATGCCCGACACGCTTTTCAGCGTCACCGTCGATTCCTTGTCGAAGCTTGCCGTGCAGACGTTTCCGCATTCGATCCCCGCCGCTGTTGAGGTCACGGTGCCGTTGCCGGGGCCGACCTTGCTGACGGTGAGCGGGAACTGGGGGTGGTTGAAGGTGGCGATGACTTCCTTGGCGGCGCTCATCGTCACCAAGCATCTGTCTTCGGTGTCGACGGAGCTGCAGCCGGCCCATGTGGCCGGTTCTGTATTAGCTCCCGGGGTGGCGGTCAGGGTGACCGTTGAGCCTTCGCCGAATTTGGCCCCGCATTTGGCCCCGCATTCGATCCCCGCCGGGGTGCTTTTGACCGTGCCGGTGCTGGTGCCCGCCTTGGCCACTTTGAGTTCGACCTGGTTGAGATTGAAGGTGGCGGTGATCGCTTTGGCCGCGGTCATCGTCACTTCGCACTTGTTTTCGGCGACGACTTTGGTGCAGCCGGCCCAGACGACGGGGAGGGTGTTGGGGCCCGAGACCGCTGAGAGGGTGACCACTGTTCCGTTGCCGTAGCTGGCTTTGCAGGTGGCGCCGCATTCGATCCCGGCCGGGGAGCTGGTCACGGTGCCGGAGCCGGGACCTTTCTTTTCGACTTTCAGTTCGCGCTGGATCGGGTCGAAGGTCGCTTTGACCGTCTTGGCGGTGCTCATCGTGACTTTGCACTTTTTTTCGACGGTGATCGTTTCGCAGCCCGACCATACGACCGGGGCGGTGCCGGAAGCCGGGGCGGCGGTCAGGGTGACGACCGCGCCTTCGGCGAAGGCAAAGGCGCAGGTGGCGCCACAGTTGATCCCGGCCGGGGAGCTGGTCACGGTGCCCGAGCCGGTGCCGGTCTTTTCGACCGTCAGGGTCTGGGTGGCCGCGGAGGCGACGACCGGTAGGGCGAGGGCGAGGGCGAGGGCGCTGAGCGCGGCGGCGGCAAGCCGGGTGGGGCTGAGCATCCGCATCGACATCCCAGTCCGCTTACTTCCTCTTAGGGCCCAGCTTCAAGCCCACCTTGGTACCGGCGGCGAGGGTCGTGCCCGCCCCCGGCTTGGAGGACTTGACCACCAGGGGGCCCTTCTTTTTCTTCGGCTTGGTCACCTTGCCCAGCGCACAGTGGGCCGCCTTGAGGGCGGACTTGGCCTGGCGCAGGGACTTCTTGGCCAGCTTGGGGACGATGCACTTTGCTTCCGCCGGCGGCGGGCAAAGCGAAGCGTTGGTGGCGCAGGTTTCTTCGGGTTTGGAGTTGGCGGTGAAGGTGGCCGTCACCGTGGTGTCTTCTTCGATCGTCACCACGCAGCTGCCGGTGCCCGAGCAGCCTGCGCCGCTCCAGCCGGCGAAGGTCGAATCCGAGGCGGCGGTTGCCGCCAGGGTGACTTCTTCGCCTTCGGGGTACGTGGCAGCGCAGGCGGTGGCGTTGCAAGTGACCGATCCCGAGCCGGTTCCCGCTTTGACGATCGTCAGTTTGAATTCAGGCGTCGGTTCGAGGGCGAAGACCGCTTCGACCGTCTTGTCGGCGGTCATTTCGACTTCGCATTCATTACCGGTGACGCTGTCGCATTCGCCGCTCCATTCGAGGAGTTCGGCGCCGGGATCCGGTTCGGCGCTCAGAGTGACCGTTTCGCCGTAGCTGTAGGCGCCGGCGCAGACGCCGGGGCAGTCGATGTCTTCGGGGGCGCCGACGCTGCCCGGGCCTTCGACTTCGACCGTGAGCGTCTCCGATTCGAGGTCGAAGGTCGCGGTCACCGACTTGGCTTCCGACATCGTCACTTTGCAGCTGCCGGTGCCGATGCAGGCCCCGCCCCAGCCGGTGAATTCGGAGCCCGTTTCGGCGCTCTGGCTGAGTTCGACTTCTTCGCCTTCTTCGAATTCGGCTTCGCATTCGGAGCCGCAGTCGATGCCGACTGGGGTCGAGGTGACCGTGCCTTCGCCGGCTCCTTCCTTGGAGACGGTGAGGAGACCTTCGGGTTCTTCGCCTGATTCGAAGGCGACCCTGACCACGACTTCCCCTCCGAATTCTTCGGGTTCGGCGGAGCAGGGGGGGCCGTTGAAGGCTTCCGGGCCGAACAACGCTTCGAGTTGTGTTTCGCTGCCGGGACCGGTGGTTTTCGCGTTCCCGGGGGTGGAACGACAATTCGCTTCTTTATCTTCTTCTCCTGGAAGGACGGTTGCATTCCGATGGCCTTCCACGATCGTCCAGCCGGCGAATTCGGAGCCGGGGGCGGGAAGGGCACGCAGCCAGTCGCCTTCGAAAAAGTCTTCGCCGGATTCGTTTTTGCAGGTGCCGGTGACGGGGCCGGGGGAGGCATAGGTGCATTCGATGGCGGGGCTGCCCTGCTGGGCGCCGCCCCAAACTTCCCCAAGCCCATTGACGCTGCTGACTTCGCCTTTGCCGCTGCCGACGATTTCGACGGTGGTGAACCCAGCGGCGAATGCCTGCGCGGCCGGGACGAGCAGCAGCGCTGCCACCGTGGCGAGCAAGATGGTAATTCGAATGGGGCCCGAGGACGGGCTGTGCTCAGTGCTTCTCATGGTGGCCTACCTCCCTGCCTGGCGCTTGGCGTGTCGTTTGTGTTTCCTGCCTTTGCCCTTGCACTTGACCGACAGCACCGGTTTGGTGTCATAGGCCTTGCCGTTCTGTCCGACGAAGTTCGCCGTGGCGAAGTGCTTTTTGGCGCAGAGGTTGACCGAGTTTTCGAACAACCCCTTGGAGCCGCCTTCGAGTTCGATGTCGAAGCTGGTGACCGGGGCGTCGGGGGCGGCCACGAAGGTGTTCCGCAGCCCTCCGCCTTTGGCCGAGTCGACGAAGCCGACCAGGTCGAAGTCGACCTGGGCGTTGTGCAGGGCGACGACGAGGTCGGGGAGGTTTCGTTCGCCGCCGTTGGCACGGAGGAAGACCGGTCCTTCCAGGGGTTCGGAGAGGATCGGGGTGAGCGCTTTGGCGTAGCCGTAGATGCTTCCGGCCGGGCAGTTGGCGCCGTTGCCCGCTCCTTCCTTGAACTGCACCCTGGTGCAGATCGTGACGAAGTGGGCCTGTGCGATGTACTCGGACTTGGGCAGGGTCACCTGGGCGCTTTGGATGCCCGATTCGCCGATCCCGTTCATCGCCAGATGGGCCGAGAACTTGGGGAAGGCGGCGCGCTTGGTTCCGCCGATCAGCTTCATCGAGAGCTGCGGCTTGAAGGAGAGCGCGGCGCAGTCGGCCGCTTGGAAGCGAGAGGTGACCGTGATCGGGTTGTCGTCTGCTTCGCTTACGAAGTCCAAACCAGAGCCGAGGACCGTGGACGCCGTCGAGGCGGCCGTGCAGTCGGTCGGGTTGAGGACGAATTCGGGCCTGTCTACGTAGGCCCTTATGTCCCTGAGGTGGACCGGTATCCCCCTGATTATGTGGGGGATCGGGTCCGATCCGGTGGCGTCGACGAAGACTTCCGCCGTTTCGGGGTCGATCTTGAAGGCCTCTCTGATCACCACGGTGCCGATGTCGAAGGGGCCGACCTTGCCTGCCGTGATCGCCACCATCGAGAGGTTGGAGCCGTGATAGGGGCCTGCCAGGTAGACCTTGCCGGGGGCGTAGGCCAGCGAGGGGCCGACGCCCGCTCCTGCCAGCGTCCTTCCGATCTCAGAGGCTGCCGGGCAGCTCGGGTTGTCCAGCTCTTCCTGGCCGCCGTGCGGCCCTGTCCTCGCCTTGGCCGCTTCGATCGCGGCATCGGAGCAGTAGGGGATCCCCGCCAGCTTGCCGACGATCCCCGGCGGCAGCTTGATCGAGAAGTGGGTGATCTCCTGTTCGGAGTCCGAGCGGAAGAGGCGCAGGTTGAAGGGGCTGAAGGAGCCGGCGCGGTTGTTGATCGTGCCGGCGATCAGGCCCGGTTTGAAGGGGGGCAGGCCGCCTGAGGGACAGGGTCCTTCGTTCGGCCCGGTGATGATCTGGAAGGCGGAGGTCGTGGTCACCGGCGCCCCGCCCGACCAGGGGGTGAGCACGGCCTTGACGTCGTAGCTGCCGCAGGCCTGGGGTGTTGTCAGGGGACTGCGGGCGCCCTCGCGGAAGTGCAGCTTGAAGTGGGAGAAGGGCAACTGGGGCATGTCTTCGGTGGTGGTGACGAGCTGCCCGGTGACCGGGTTCGGCGTGACCTTGGCCGCCTGGGTGACGAGGATGCCGCGGTTGGCGTTCTTGATCACGATGTAGAGGGCTATGAGGGAGTGGAAGGGGTTTTCGTAGGGGGCGGCCTGGTAGAGGGCGCCGTTGACGTTTTCTTCCAGGAGCGGCGTCTCGACTTCGACCGAGCCGATCTTGGAGGCGTTGGGGCAGCCGTCTCCGGGGGCCGAGAAGGCGGTCTCGCCTTCGAGCTGGGCTTCTGTGCAGACGGCAAGGCCTTCGGCGATCGAGGGGTTGACCGACATCCCCTCGGGCAGGGTGACTTCGGCCTTTTCGATGTCGGAGGCGGCGAGGCCCGAGGGGTTGGAGAGGCCTTCGTCTTTGACGTCGAGGTCGAAGTCCAAGCCGGTGGGGCTCTCGGCTGCCTTGGCGGTGGGCTGGGCCGCGATCGTGGGATGGAAGGGGAGCTGGGCGCAGCCGTAGGTGCCGAGCGGAGCGGGCGGTTCGGCGTCGTCGTGGGTTTCGGCGATCAGCGGTTCGGTGAAGGCGCCGGGTTCCTGCCAGGAGTCGACCTGGAAGATCGTCGTCAGCGGACCCTGGCAGCTGGTGGGCAGGGTGATGAAGGGGACCACGGAGGCGCCAGCGGGACAGCTGCCGTGGAGGATCAGGCACTTCCCCCGCTGAGTGTCGTGGCCGGGGTCGGCCGGGTTGCCCCAGAGGGTCACCTTGACGCCGAAGAACTGTACGGCCTGGGGAATGGCAGGCGTCACCGAGTAGAGACGGCGCTCGCCGCTCGCTCGCACGCCGCCTTCGACGATCACCGTGACGCCGTCCACCCGGAAGCCGAAGCGGGCCGCGGTTCCCGGCGGCGGGTCGAGGTTGTAGATGGCGCCGAAGTCGCTCAGATTCGGGTCGTCGGCCTGGGCGCGATTGCCGATGATGCCGACCGCTGTGGAGTCGGGGCAGTTCGGGAGGAGGCCGTTGACGAGGGTCGCGAAGTCGAGGGCCGAGCAGTGCGGCACCGCCGTGGGGTCGACGGCGAGGCCGGGGGGGAGTTCGAGGATCAGATCCTTGACCGCACCGCCGTCGGGCTTTTCGCCGGCGACGTTGACGTCGAGCGTGGTCGCCCAGACGAAGGGATGGGAGCCGGCGTGAAGCGAGGGCGTCCCGCCCGAGTCGGTGAAAGTGGCCTCAGCGTCGCTGAGGCCGAAGGCAGCACCGGCAGACGGCGCGGCGATCAGCAGCGTCGCAATGAGGCCGAGTGCCAGGCTCGTGAGAGTATGGCGGTGGCGGATCACTTGCCCGCCCTCCGGGTGTGGTTGGCTCGGCGGTGGGCGCGTTTGTGGTGCTTTTTGACGATGCAGCGACCCTTGCGGCGGATCTTTCCTTTCGCGCATTTGGGCCGCGGTTCGCCCACCGGTTCTTCGTGCACGTTGCCCGCGCCTTCGAAGGATTCCGAGGAAGGAGTGGGGTCGTTGGGGGGTTCGGGGGTGCCCTGGCAGGCTTCGCCTTCGCAGCCCGGCGGCGTCGGCGGCGCTTCGGGGAGGCCGCCGCCTTCACGGGCGTCGTAGATGTCGATCAGACCGGGGTCTTCGGGCACCAGGCTGGAGCCGGTCTTGAAGAAGACGTCTCGGGCGCCGTTTTCGATGCTCATGTCGACGAAGGTCGAGTCCTGGGCGCTTTCGCCGGAGGAGATCAGGCTGAGGCAGCCGCCCGAGCTTTCGACGAACAGTTCCGCCCCCAGTTCTTCGCAGGCCTCCTGGCCGCTCGCCCGCTCCCACTCATAGACGTCCTCTTTGCCGTTGGTGTCGCGCGAGACCAACGCGTCGAAGCTGTTGAAGAAGACCCGGTTGCCGTCTTCGGTGATGGCGTGGGGGGCGTAGAGCTGGGTCTCGGCCATCGGGAGCAGCGCCGCTGCTCCGCGGGTCGGTCCACCTGGGTTTTTCAAGGCCCGCCCCGCCGGCCGCGCCCCGCTCGGGTTGCACGATATGCAGACGGGACCGGCGGCCCCGGCGTCGTAGAGGTAGACCTCGATGTCCGGTTCCCCGCTCTGCGCGTCGCGGTTGTCATAGCCGCCGAGGCTCGCAGTCGAGACGAACACCAAATGCTGGCCGTCGCCGGTGCTCCTCGACCCCCTTCCCGTCGGCCGCACAGCGGCCGGGCTCAACGGCAGGAGCGTCTGTGCTTCGGAATCGATTTTCGCCAGCGTCTCCACCAGGCTCACCGCTCCTTCCGTGCGTCGGTAGATGTTCGGCTCCCCTTTCTGCCCTTTGCCGCCGAGCTGCATCGTCGTGACGAAGTAGAAAGTCGAGAGGTCCTCGCTGCCCCCCGCCACCCCTTGCACCCCTTCGGGGGCGATCGTTTTCGATGTCTTCGTTTCTGCGTTGAACTCGCGCAGCTTTTCGCCTTCGGTGTAGAGGGCTTGGGAGCCATCGCTGGCCGCGGTCCAGAAACTCGCGGGCCCGCTGGAGACCGCATAGCTGCACGCCTTTGCGGGTTCGCTGCATTTTTTGGCGACGATCGCACTCTGGGCCTGGTCTGCGTTTTCGCGCAGGTAGAGATGTTTCGCGCTGTCCTCGCTCCAATAGACCCGCCGCCCGTCGGCTGAGACCGCGTTCTTGACCTGGTTGACCCGGCCTTCGGCGTTTGAGTTGCCTGCGTCTATCGTCCCCGCCGAGCAGGGTGCCATCCACGGAGTTCCGTCGGGCAGCACGCAGAGGTAGCGGATCGTCCCTTCGGTCTGCTCGTAGAGCAGACCGAAGGAGGGGCCGGTGAAACCCCCCACCCCCAGGTCGGGGGCTTCGGCCGTGAGCGTGCCGTTCGCTCGGAACACCGTGTGCGATCCGTCGGCCGAGAATCCCTGCAGTTCGGGCCAGTAATACTGCGCTTCGGTGCTCGAAGGCTCGACCGAGGTTGGCGCCTCGTAGCTGTCGGCTCCCGCTTCGCAGTTGTCTCGCCGGTATATGTTGGGGAAGCCTTCGATCGCGCCTTCGCCGAGCGGCGGGTCGGCGTTGTGCGCCAGCCAGCCGGAGCAGAGGTCGGCCGTGAAGGCTTTCTCCTCGATGTCGAACTTGAAGACAGCGCTGTCGTTGATCTGCTTCGATTCGCGCGGCGGCGAGATCGCGTGGCTCGACCACCCTTCGCCTGCCTGGCGGGTGGCGATGTACTCGCTGATGAAGGGGGCCCCCACCGCGTCGCCGAAGGCGAGGCGGGAGGAGTAGGCGAGCCGTTCGCCGTCGGCGGCACTCTGGTTCAGTTCCGCCGGGAATTCCAATACGCTGAGCCCAGAGACGATGTCTGCGGCTGGGCTGCGATGGGCCGGTGAGACCAGCTCGTAGGCGCGGCAGTCGGTGAGCTTCGCCGAGGGGCCGCCGCGGAAGGCCTGGTTGGGACAGTCTTCCTTCGGTTCGCCCGGCGCCGGGAAGGTGGTGAAGCTCGCTTCGGCTCCGTCGGCGCCGACTTCCCCCCCCACCCCGCGCACCGTGCCGGCGCTGTTCTCGGCCACGAAGCGGTAGTGGTAGGTGGCGCCCGGCGCCAGCCCGCTGAGGAAGACGGCTTTGCTCTTCAGCGCCTTCGCTGAGATTTTGCTCGTCAGCTTGGCCCCCGGGGCCAGTGGCCTCTCTTCCGGGCAGCCCCCTTCCGAGCATTTCCCCGTCCCGTACTGCACGTAGTAGGTGGTGCCGACGTCATAGCCGGAGTCGATCACGGCCCCCAGCGTGGCGGCGTCGGTGCCGACGGAGGTCGGGTACTGGGCCTCGATCTCAGGCGGTTCCACCGGCGGCGGCGGGCACTTGAGCGCGTTCTGGGGCGCCGGGCCGAAGGCGCTGACATAGGCGAGTTCCGGACCGGATTCGGATCGTTGGCGGAGGTAGGTGGCGTAGAGGTCGTCGCTTTCGGGTTCGCAGGCCGCGTCGGTGGCTATCGCCCAAAGCTGGATGTGCTCGGGCGGTTCGCCGAAGCGTTCGAAAGGTTCGAAGGGTTCCCCTTTGCTTGCCGCTTCTTGCTCTTTTTCGATCGCTTCTTCTTCTGCCGCGTCGGGTACCAGCTTGGCTCCGGAGGCGTTGAACTCGACGATGCTTCCAAACCCCCCGAGGCCTTCAATGACCACATAGAGGTCGCCGGCGCTGTCGGTCGCGAGCGCCGTAGGCCGGCGCTGGGCCGGCGACCCCAGCGGCGCGCCCACCAGCTTGCCCGTGGTGGGGTCGATCCTGAAGACGCGAGAATCTTGATTATTGCTGAAAGTATTCCCTCCGGCGATCAGATAGAGGGCGCCGCTCTGCGGGTCCGCTTCGAGTACCAAGGCGGAGGTTTTTTCGGGGAAGCTGGGCAGTTCTTCGTGCAGGGATTTGAAGGCGATCTGGCCCTTGAAGGCGCCGTCGGGTTCGAACTCCTGGATCCGTTCCCTGTCGCCGACGTAGACGGTGTCGTCGGGGCCGACGGTGACGTAGTCGCCGGATTCGGCGCTTCTGAATTCGCCGTCGCCGGCGCCGGGGACCCCCGCGCTGCAGGTATAGCCTTCCGAGACCTCCTGGGCACTGCAGGCCTCCGCCGCGCCGGTGCCCTCGGTCAGGGTGCTCACCGTGGCGGAGGCGGCGGGGGTGAGGCCGCTGCCGTCGGTGCTCATCTGCGCCACGTTGGTGTCGGCCAGGCGGGGGCCCTTGAATTCGACCGTCCAGGGGCCACCCACCGAGCCGCTGACAGCGACGTTGCCGGCGCCGGTGGCGGGCAGGACTTCGAGCGCCGCCTGTACTTCGGCGGCACTGGCGTTGTAGGGGATCGGGGCGGTGGTCTCGGTAGCCGTGACGCTGGGAGTGAAGCTGGCGCTGTCCGCCGCTTTGGCGGAGAGGGTGAGCGAGCCGCTGGAGGTGTCGATCGCCGCGATCGTGGTGTAAGCGGTGAAGTTTTCTTGAAGCGACGCGGTGGCCGGGTGCGAGAGGGTCAGGGTTTCGGGGCCGACCGCGGTGATCGTGGTGCCCGCGGGGACGGGGAACCCGCTTGATCCGGAGAAGCCGATCGGCGCTCCGACGGTGAAGGCGCCGACGGAGGTGCTGACTTTGGTGACGGTCGCCGAGCCGGCGGTGAAGGTGCCGAGGCCGAAGGCCGAACGGACGCTGGTCGGGTCACCCACACGCAGGGTGCCGTGGGCCTCGGAGGTCGAGGTGAGTTGGTTTGAGCCGGCCACCGCGGTGTCTCTGAGGCTGCCGGCGGTGAAGGTGAGGGTGAAGGTGCCGCCGCTGGGGCTGCCGTTTAGGCTGACGCTCTGGAGCTCGTTGACGGGGACGTTGGCGGGGGGGGCCGCCGCGCTGAGAGCCACGGCGGCGCCCGAGGCGGTGGCGGGTCTGGAGAGGGTGAGCGTCCCCGCTCCGACCGAGACGACCCGGGTATCGGGCCCGATGCCGGCGCCACTCAGGCTCTCGCCGGGGGCGAAGTCCCGGCTGGTCGTGGACACTGCGGTGACGAGGGACGAGCCGGCGCTGAGGTTTCCGGTGCCGGCGGCGCCGCCGTCGAGGACTCCGCCGCCGAAGGCGAGGAGGAATTTGCCCGTCGGGCTGAACTTCAGCACGCGGTGGTTGGCCTGCATGTCGTTTACGTAGACGTCGCCGGCGGAGTCGATGCCGATTGCGTTGCCGTAGCCATAGAAGCCGAACCGGCCCGGCTCTCCCCCACCCGCAAACCCCGCCTGACAGCCGGATGCCGTGGTGCAGGCGTCGAGGCCCGAGGCGGCGGTGTCGCCGCTCTTGACGCCCCAGCCGAAGGCCCTGACGAAGGCCCCCCAGGCGGTGAACTCGTTGATCCGGGCGTTTCCGGAATCCGAGACGTAGAGATCGCCGCTCACCGGGCTGGCGGCGACCGCGCGCGGGAATTGCATCCGCCCCGCGCCCGTTCCGGCCAGGCCGTCGCCGGGGAACTGGATCAGCGGTTCGGGGCGCGCGGCCGCGGCGGAGGGAAAGAGGGCAACGAGGGCGAGGAGAGCCAGGAGCATGGCCGTCGGCAAGAGAGATGGCGTCGATGCGCGCGATGCGCTCGCCGCGCCCGAGCTCGCCCCTGCTGAGAATGACCTCGCGCCTACTCTCATGTCCCGTTCCTCTCTGTGCATCTGCGTCCCTCAATCCCGTTCCCGTTGTCCTTTTCACTCGCCCGCTCCCTGACGGGCGTTGCTGCGGTGCTGCCTACTGCGTTACTGCGAAGTCTTGGTGTCGCTTTGAGCCTGCGCCCCGGGAGCCTGTGGCTCCCGGGGCTTTGGCTTGCTTCTTTGACACGGCTACTTCAGTGATTCGCTCCTATTCGAGTTCGTTGAACGTGGCGGTGACGTTCTTGGCCGCGCTCATCGAGACGATGCATTTGCCTTCGACTTCTTCGTCGCAACCCGACCAGGCGACCGTGCCGGACCCAGGCGCCGAGATGGCGAGCAGGGTGACCGTGGCCGCGGCCTTCGGTTTGGGTTCGGTGGCACCGCCGTAGTAGTTGACGACGGTCGAGGTGCAGGCCGCTTCGCAAGCGAGGCCAGAGGCCTTGACCGTGCCGTAGCCGCTACCGGCCTTGGTCAGGGTCAGGACTTTCGGGTTCGCTACCGGTTTGACCGCTGCCGTGAACGTCGCTTTGACGTTCTTGGCCGAGCTCATCGCCACCGTGCAGGTGCCTTCGGTACCCGTGTTGGTGGAGGAGTCGCAGCCTTCCCAGCCGGTTAGCGAGGAGCCTGTGGCTGCCTTTGCCGAGAGCACGATCGTCGTGTCGGAGGACAGCGAGGCCGTAGCCGAGCTGCAGGTGTTGCCGCAGGCAACGCCCTTGGGCTTTGACTTGATCGCGCCGCCACCGGCCTTGGCCAGGGTCAGCGTGTTCTTGGGCAGGGCCGCGAACTCGGCTTCGACCGACTTGGCCGAGCTCATGCTGACGATGCAGTGGCCTTCTTTTTCTTCATCGCAACCGCTCCAGCCGGTGAAACTGGAACCCGCTGCGGGAGCCTCGGTCAGGGTGACCAGGGTGGCCGCCTTTACTTTCGGTTCCGTGGTGCCGCCGAAGTATTCGACAGCGGTGGAGGTGCAGTCGGCTTCGCAGGCGAGGCCGGAGGCCTTGACTGTGCCGAAGCCGGTGGCGAAGCCGTTGTCGACCTTGGAGACCGTCAGGGCTTGCGGGTTGACCAGGGCTTTTTTGGTGCCGCCGAATTTGGCGACGACTTCCTTGGCTGCGGTCATTTTGACCGTGCAGGTGCCTTCTGTGCCCAGGTTGGTGGAGCTATCGCAGCCCGTCCAGCCTTCTAGGTTGGAGCCCGCGGTTACCGCCGCTTTCGCGGTCAGGACCACCGAGGATTCCTTGTAGAGGGAGGCGGCCGAGGAGGGGCAGGTGTTGCCGCAGGCGATGCCCTTGGGCTTGGACTTGATCGCGCCCTGGCCTGTGCCTGACTTGGTCAGGGTCAACGTGCGCTTGTTGGTGGGGCCGGAGGGGCCACAGCCTTCGCCGCATATGTTGAAGGCGACCCTGACCACGACTTCCCCTCCGAATTCTTCGGGTTCGGCGGAGCAGGGGGGGCCGTTGAAGGCTTCCGGGCCGAACAACGCTTCGAGTTGTGTTTCGCTGCCGGGACCGGTGGTTTTC
>Ga0307503_10000068_pt1 | contig 64832 bp, 109 predicted proteins | sample 17_S_MG_FD_194514 | JGI IMG/M metagenome (GOLD analysis project Ga0307503, IMG submission 194514) | Soil microbial communities from Populus trichocarpa stands in riparian zone in the Pacific Northwest, United States - 17_S | ecosystem: Environmental > Terrestrial > Soil > Riparian zone > Trees... | reverse complement strand
GGTGGATGCAAGCTGCTGTTCCGACGTTTCGGTCTGCCGCGTCGTCTCCATTTGGCCGATGCGCTCATCGAATGCTTGCTGCATCCTGACTTGTTGCCGCCGCAGCCACGCATTGTGGGCAAAGATATCGGTTTCCGGGTCCGGCTCCGGGTCTTCGTCAGTCGGCTCCTGCGGTTGGGGTGTCAGGGCCTCGTTGATCAACCGCAGGCGCTCATCGAGGCGAGCCTGATCCTCGGCCATTTTCTGCTTGGCGGTGCGCTCAAGTGCTAGCTCTTCCTCGATGCGCTTGTATTTGTTGTAGGAGACACGCTTCGGGTGCGGCACCGTTCCATCGGCCGCAGGAGCCCCTTCAGGCTCGTCATCGTCGTCAGCGTCAGGAGGTGCCGCCTTTGCCCCTTCAGCCGCCACTGGATCAGGGGCTGGCTCCGCCGGTTCTGCCGGGGATGGCTCGGCAGGCGGCTCGCCCGGAACTTCGACCGGAGCCGATTTCATTGACTCAAATGCAGCCTGTTCGTCAGCGTCAAGCCCGAAATCAGCCCCGTTGCCGGCTGGCTGATCGGCTGTTTCACGCGGCATGGGTTTTCCTCGGTTCTCGGTTGCGAATGAATGTGCCTAAACGCTGCCAAGTGACTTGGTCGAGCGGCCCGGATATCTCACCGTCAGGATATTTCAGGACGACTTCGCCCAATGGCGGGCGCTCGTTTGGTGAATATACCTCTAAATCGTAACTACCAAACCGCGCCGATACAAGTTCGCGATATTTCCCGTAAGGCGGCCGACGCAGAGGGCTCATGCCTTCTGGTCGAGGTGCGTCCTCAGGGGGCAATACCGTGATTTCATCGAAACGGTAGACACCACGCAATTCCGTCTCGAAAAATACTGGCAGATGACGGGACAGGGCGTAACGAGCCGATTTCATGCTGCCGTCCTCGGCCGTCTAGCGTCAGCCTTGAGCTTGGCTGCATGCGCCACATCCTTGTGCGCAGCCGCCACGCCCTGCAAATGGTCTATCATCCGCCCCATGATCTCGCCGTGGGCACCCACCCGCGTGGCATGGGCATCGGCCAGGGTCGAATGGGCCGCAGCCCGTGCCTGTAGGTGACGCCCATGAGCGTCTATCGCATCAGTGCCGATCCCTGCCAGTTCACGGGCCGTCTTAGCGTTGGTGTGCTCGACCTCCGCCCCCGTCTTGGCGGCATTGGCATCGGCCTCCTTGGCCTTCGCAGCCGCCGCCATAGCATCAAGGTGGGCCTTGAGCCCAGCCATGTTGTTGTCTTCCAACAGATTGCGAGCCATTGCGATATCGTACATCGCCGTCGCCTCTGTGGCGCTCGCCTTCTTGAGATTCATCTCGGCGATGGACTGGTCCTTGGCCGTGGCGGCAAGGCGAGCGTCCACCAGCAATCTGCGGTCTTCCTGCTTCTCTTGGACAGCCTGCGGGTCTTCCGTCGCCTGCTTGATGAAGCCCTTGATGGCCTCAACGATACGCGCCGGCAGTGGCGAGTATTCCAGCAACAGCGCAAACACCTGCGGATTGGCCATAAGTTGGTCTTTGAATACCGCCAGAAGCGGCTGGATGATTGCCCAATTCTGCTCTTTTTGGTTTGGACTCGTGGGCGTGTCATCGACCACCACGTCATATTCGCCAACGGTCTTGTCCTTCGCAAGAGCCACCGCCTCGACGCTGTCAGGGCCCGCCACACGAATGAGACGGCCATCCGACAGAAACGTCTGGATGAAGTACAACCGCGTGCGCCCCACTTCTTTGCGGAACCGGCGCAGCGAATCGAACAGCGTCGCCAGCACCGTCATGCCAGCTTGCTTGCGCATGGCCTCTAGGATGCCGGGCTGATTTTGATCTTGCTGGCCGAGCAATTCCAGATTAATGCCGGTCACATCTTTCACGGACGAGATGGCGAACGTCATCAGACCCAAATATCCGTCCGTCATGCCAGCCCCTGGCTTGGCCATGATCTTTTGGTCGCTAATCGCACCCTTCGTCGCCCAGGTAATCGTGTCAGGCCGGGCATAACCCTGCTCCGCCTCAGTCATGTCCTCGAACGCATCCAATTCGGCAATGATGCCGCCCTTCGCCGTCGTATTGAGGATATGCAAGATTTGACTGAGCCACTTGTTGGCCCACATCTGCGGATCGCGCATCACCTTGACGAGGCCAAACCACACGTTCTTCTGTGCATCGATCTCGCCGGTAATGCATTTCCAGGAGAATTGTCCCTTGATTGGCGCGGGACCAGCAGGCTTCAGCAACTCATTCCCAAGGAACGCCTGCTTATAGATTTCCCGCTCAAGTTTTGCGGCATGCAATTCCATCCCGAGCGCCTTCATGCGCGGGACTAGCCGTTGGTATTGCTCATCGGTCAATTCGCTGATCTTGCCTTCGACCTCATCGGCAATCAGCCAGTAGGTTTCAAACTCAACCCACTGCATGTGAACAATGACGACCTCGCATTGATCATCATAGAGCATCGTATCGGTATCGGTGTTGCGCCGTCGCCGTTCCTCAATCGAACGCAGCGGATAATCCTGTAACCCCTCGATGGCCCACACCGCATCAAGCTGGTCCCGCGTAAACCCCGGAAACAATCTAGCGGCATCGCCATAGGACATCCGGCGAACGCGCGCCATGCGCTTGGCATCAGCCACGTTCTTTTTCTTGGCTCGCCGGTCCCAGTACATCTCCCGGCAGTCGATCATCTCCTCGACGTAGAGTCCCTTGGGCTCTTTCGTGAAGGAAATGCGCTCCTCCACCCATCCCATGCCGGTCGTACAGCACTGGTCGAATGCCTGGGATTCCTCGTCCTCTCCATCGCACTCATCGGACATCCATTTGGAGCCGGCCGAGAGGACTTCGTTAGCCTTGGTGTCCTCAGTCCCCCGCGGGAGATATCCCACCTCGTGGCGACCGTTGATCTCCATCCCGGCCACAGCCTTGAGGATGGTCAAGACGCGATTGAAAACGATGTGGGGGCGGTCCTGGCTATCGAGCAACGCCTTGTCTTCCTCGGTCCATTGCTCGCCAGCCCGAAATCCAAACCAAAAGTCGGCGTTCTTGCGCCACTCACGGGAATGATCCGCATCTGAGCGCCAATGCGCCTTGAGGCAGTCGAATTGCTTCCCTTTCGGGAGTTTGGAAATGGGAGTTGCGGCCTCTGGCAGGCGATTATCGTCCTTCGACTCGGCCTCAATCGTCATGCCGTCGTCAGGAGGGGTGTCGATGCGCTCGAAGGCCATCGGTTATACTGCCCAAAACCAAAGCGGAGTCGGACGAACCCAAATGATGCCGCCCGGTATCGTGTAGTCGCCACGCGATTGTACGACATTAACAGGCAAGCATGTCACCAAATCCTTCCGGGTCCGCCACCACAACATTTTACTCGTCCCTCAACTTGGGAGGCCGCCCAGGACCGCGCTTGGCCTCCAAGGCAGCAATGCGCGCCTCCAGCGAGGTGATGGTCGATTGTAGAGCGGCCACATCCCCCGTTCCCCCTTGCCTCTCCCAGGTGATGTCGCCCGGATGGGTGTAATCATCATCACCCACCCCTTCTGGGACTACAAATTGAGGATTCATACGCCCACTTCCGACCCAACCCCACCCTGCCTCAGGCGGCGCATATTGCGGAACGCGGTCCTGCCGCCAGAGGTCGCCAGCGTCAACCATAACCACAATTGACAGGGTGCTTGTCACCGGATCGGCATCGAGCACGACCGCGGGAAACTTCGTCCGCATGTTGCGGGCATCGCCATCCCGAAGGTGATAGACCACATCCATGCCAACAGACGGGAGAGCCAACATAGGCACCTCCTCAAAAGGCACTCCCTCATGTATCCCCATCGGGATTGCCTCAACATCCTCCACGAGTGGAGGTCCGGCCGGCTTCCAGCCGTTATCTGCCTCCTCGGCGGCCTCTGGGTTGATGGTCTTCAGAAGATGGCCGGACATTTTGTGAGCCTCTCAGATTGTTACGATATATTACAGCATTACACGACGCTAGTGCGAGTTCCAATCCAGGCTTATGGTGCTGGCCAGCCTTGCCAAGTGGTCATTTCCCCATCACCGTCCACGCCGCTGGCGTAAACCTGAGTTTGCAGTGGTTTGACCCTGTGCTGACGGCAGCAGCACCCCACGTTGCCGTGTCGGCATTACTGACATTGTATGTCACCCCTTCAACAGCATTAGCCCCTTGATTGGATGCCGCAGTTTCAAATGCGGTCCCCATAACAGTACCGGGGCCACCTGGATCAGCAACCGTGTAGGTAAATGCATTAAAATTAGTCACGGTTGCAAAGAAGAAACCATTATAACCGGACGGCGTTACTCCCGATATGGTCACGTTCAGGTTTTGCCCTGTTGGAAGATCACCGGAACCGCCAACAACAGTTATGCTTGCAGTGCCACCTGACCACGTTGCTGTTGCGAGAGTATAGGTCTTGGCTGGAAGTTCCGCCATCGTCCAGACAGACGCAACGTTGCACTCAATGATATTCATAGACTTAGCGGTTGATGGCAAATCCCAAGCCACAGCGCCGCCAGCCATACTGGTATTAGTCACACCGACGCCCATCCATGCTGACGGTGAGGAAACGGATTCGCCACCTGTCATTTGAACGCCAGCAACAGCATACTGACCCGTTATTGAAATCCCTTCGAATGCGCAACTTCCACCACCTTCTACAGTGATCCCATACTGTGGGTCTCCTGGAATTGTACCTTCCAACGCCTCAATGAAAAGACCAGAATATCGCGTGATGCCTGCAACAAAATCAATTGCGATGCCATTATTTTTGAAATGGCAACCGACAAACGCGAGTCCACCCGTACTTCCACCCGTTCCGTGAAGTGCCCCTGGATAAGGTGGCGTGGAGTTTGCTATCGCAATGTTGTTCCCTTCGAAATAGCACCCAAAATAGTTGTGCGCCCCTTGGCCGCCATATGTCCGCAACGCTGTGTCAAAATTTTTGAAGGTGCAGTTGCTCGTAGGCCCATTTCCACCGCGAGCCATTCCAGTTGAACCAGTAGCCAACGCGGTATAGGCCCGCATGTGACAATTCTCAATACTGACCTCGACAGAATACCAATAAGCCCCAGGACCGCCTGGAGGACCAAACACGTCGCTGTTGTCGGTATCAATCCCAAAGTTCGCCGTGATGTCACAATCGCGAACAGCGGCACCGACGCACCCTCCGATTCTTATTCCACCACCAAGAGCATTGCTGTTGATGATGGTCAACTTCTCAATGACGTGGCCGGAGCCTCCAAGATCAGGCCCAAGAAAATATCGTTTAATGACATAATCAGCAAAGTTACCAACGAGAGTTGAAGCCCCCATGCTTCCAAGAATATAAACGGTAGTTGACGTGGTACTGATGTCGATTGGGCCAGAGACGTAATAAGTCCCAGGAGGGAAATAAAGACACCCCCTGGATGCCCCGACAGTCCAATCGAAAGCGGCCTGAATAGCTGCAAGATCATCGGTGACACCGTTTCCGGTCGCGCCGAAGTCCTTGACGTTCTTTATCTGCGCAAGCCGATCAGGCAGGGTGATCGAAGTTGGCGTGGCAGTGGCAGGAAATGCATATGTTGTGAAGGCAACATCAGCGGCGAAGGCTTGCTTCGCTACGAGCCAAGACCCGCCGGCCAAAAGAACTGCCCGCCACAATGGCAATATCATTTGCCCATCACCGTCCAATTGGTGCCGTTGTAGCGTACCCTGACGCGGCCAGAACTGCTCCCTGCCGTTACGTTCGCGCCCCATGTGGTAGAGTTCGCATCAGTAAGATCATATTCGTCGCCCTCAAGTACATTGCCGCCCGAAGGAAGCTGCGAAAACGTCCACAGAGGAGATTCATTGTTATTGAAGAATTGCGCTGTGTAGGCATTGGACGGGAAAATCCACCCCACACCGCCACCGTTATTTGAAATGGCATTAGTCTCTCTGACCACGACGTTACCGCGACTTGTCGCACCCGCGAATGAAAGACCGGCTATTGCCTGAAAGTCACCCCCAAAAGTACACGACTGGATAACTCCGTTGCTAGCGCAATCCGCGTCGATGCGAAGTCCATACTGCGAACCCATGATGCCTGGGACAACGCCAGAATTTCCAGCATCATGCCCGAGAGCACCTACGCCCACGATTGCAAAGCCGTTGCATGGCCCTGCCAGATGGTAGGATGTCCAACATCCCTCAGTGGAACACGACATTATCGAAAACCCAGAACAGCCAACAGGATTATCCCCGCTATCGACACCAAAAAGGTAGGATGTATTACACCGTTCAGAACGGCACCCAGTTATAGAAAGCCCTGAACCATAAGCCCTGACTGCTGTATCAGCACCGGATAAAGTACAGCCTTCAATAGACCCGCCGCCACCGATGATAATAAAGTGCGACCCGGAGACAGCTCCGCCATTGGACATTGTGCAATCTTGAAAAAACACATTTTGTGAACTAACCCCCACGGCGTCTTCTGTGGTCACACAGATAAACGCACTTATCAAACAATCGCGAAACGCCGCGCCTGTAGTGGCACCTATCCTGACGCCGCCGCCACTGGCATGGCCATTTTGAATAATCAGACGCTCAAAAATTCGGCCGCCAGAAGTGTTGTTTGGCAAGCGCGTCTGCGTTCCAGATTGCGAACCCGTGGTAACTATGGCAGTCCCGCCAGCCGTTGCCGATACCGTGTAGGTGCTCGACGAAAGCACCGTCTTGACGTAATAAATAACACCGGCAACAAGCCCTGTAGGTAGCGCGCCTGTAGTTGCAAACCTGACTTGTCCGTCAGCCAGTCGCCCGTGCGATGTCTCGCTAATGACGCCTGGGGACGCAATGGAAATCGTGACCGTGACAGGAGCAATGTTCCTGTCAAAAATATAGCCATTGAAATTGCCGAAGATGACAGAACCGATATCTCCGGTGAAATTTATGCTTAAATCACCATCATAATTAAATGTGATTGGTGCGTTCGTCTGATATGACCCTAACGGGAAATGTATCCTCCCTCGACCCGCCCCCACGACAGCGTCAACCGCCGCCTGAATTGCTGGGGTGGTGACTGATGGATTTCCACCACCTGGATCGGCACCATAGTCGAGCACATTATGTATCTCAGCCAGCCGATCAGGCATTGTGCGATCAGTTGTCGTACCAGTTGCTTTGAAGCCGAAACTGGTGAACACCGTATTCGCATCTGCGCGCCGGGGCACAAGCAATCCTGCACCGATGCCTCCGATTAACGCCGTCCGCCTGCTGTGCAAGATGCTCACGGTGCCCTCAGTTTGGTGTTAAGTTGTCGCCGCCGCCAGACTGCAAAACATTGGAACAATCAGTGCTGGAAGTGACAAGAAGACCACCGCCCCCACAATTTCCTAACAACACCGCTAAGATACCCGCCAACCAAACAGGTGCAATCTTGTCGTTGCCAGCATCTGTCGGATGAACACCATCAACGAGGTCCGAAGTTGTCAAGGCGGCGTTGACATCGACAAACGAAAAATTTGCTCCGGCCGCTGCAACGGCCGCTGGAATACCGGCGTTGTAAACATTGACATTTGAACTCACAGTAGGACCAGCCACGAACGATGCAATGGGAGGGATCGAGGCAACTATAACCTTTACGTTTGGTCCGTGCGTCGTGATATCTCCGCTCAACAGCAGGCCTAACAAAGTCAGCGCATCGGATGGCGTCTCTGTTGGTGTATCTGTCGGGCCATGCCAAATGTCATTGGTCCCAATCAGAAGCAGAATGATGCTAGGGTTATTGCGCTCGATGATGGAATTGAACGTGACTTGGCCCCGGATGCCGTCGATATAGTAGCCAGTCAGTCCTTCGTGCATCGGACTCGGGAACGTCCCATCGGACAAGTCTCCGACGAACTCAACATTGACGCCATTTGCAATGAGCAGGGAGTAGAGTAGGCGGCGATAGCTGCCATACGACGTGTTCAGGCCCTGGGTGATAGAATCTCCCAAAGGCATAATTCTGATGACGGTGTTAGCATTTCCATGCACCGGCCACGCCTCAATGCCGGTCGGCGAGGACACACATAAGACGATCAGCACGATTGCGAGGACTCGTCTAATCATGATGCTAGTTCCACGCCGAATATCCAGTAGGCAAAGTCCCTTGAAATGCCGAAGAAGTCGTTCTCAGTTGAAACGAGCCTGCAACATTGAATATTGATATCATCGGGCGCGCTCCCGCGCCTACGCTACTGCAAACAGAGCCTGTTCCCATAGCACCAGAAGTTGGATCGCCACTGAGAAAATAAACATTATTCAGAGCCAAGTAAGAAAACGCGTTATCCGAATCAACAGCAACGCCCATGTAATCGCCATCAACAAGTGACCAAGACCCGGAATTTACACCATTCCAATTAACGGAAAACGTGTTGCCATTGAACATGGAATTGCCACAGGCATTAGGGATGTTATTTGGAGTATCATCCATGGCGGCGCCAGTCGCCGTCGTGTTGTCCATTATTCCAATGATAAATAGTGGAGACCCAGGCGCAGTTATCATTTTGACTTCGAAATAATGCTTCCCGCTTGAATATGCCTGTGTTCCACGTACCGAACTGAAAGCACTAACTCCCGACGAATTAGCGGCAGTATCGTTGGCAATTGTCGTTGTGCTTAGCGTGACATTCGTGCCTTTGTCGCCCCAGGCGCTGCCACCAGCCGCAGCGGCACCACCAAATCCACCACCAACACCCATCACTGTCAGTTGAGCACGCGATGGCGGGTTCAAACAAAGCAATCCGACAACAAACAAACAAAGACTGATCGACCATGCGATGCGGATCATTGGTCAATTCCACACGATGTTGACGAGAGTATTAGCAGTTGTGATTGCGGTCGTGTCGTTATCGGCAAGAGCGCCAGTGACGCAGTAGCCAATGCCGGTACCAAATGCCGCACCGATGTCACCGAGATCAATGTTGGTTCCAGCACCGTTTGCAGCAGTAGCAGCCGATGGCACCATGAAACGCGCTACAGGCGTTCCTGATCCGCAAGTAGGTGCAGACGAGGCATTATAGAGTTTGACGTAGACTGGCGTTGACTGAATTGTCGTTGCGAAGACCTTGAACACTGTTCCAGCACTGGCCTTCAGATTGACACCTGCTGGCGTTGCTGGGGCAATAGCACTGGTGAGTGTACCACCGCCGGTAGCTCCTGTTACCGAACGAACTTGGCCGATAAGATTCGTCCCGGCAGGAATAGCTGACGAGACGTTGGTGTTGAGTGTATCAAGCTGTGTTGTCATCAATCGGAGCTTGGCGTTGACCGTGCCTGTACTGCCTGCCGTAGCAGCCGCATCTGCGATGGCCCCGAGATCGACCATTGCACCAGATGCAATGGAGCCAGAAGCCAAGGCTCCGCTTGCCACGCTACCACTTGCGAAAGCCCCCGACGCAAACGATCCCGAAGCGTGGGAGCCACTTGCGAATGAGCCGGACGCAAAAGCTCCAGACGCCCCGCTAACTGGCAAGTTGGTTCCTGATGCAATGCCTTGCACACTCAGTACAGCAGAATTAGCTGTCCCAGCCGTGCCGTAGATTGTCGTTCCAGAAGTATTGCCGAGGATATTGTACGGAGACTGAACACCGCTGCCAACATCCTGCGTCCGCATCGTCACTCCAGTGCCAGGAGTGAGCACGACCGTATTGTCAGCTGCCAAAGCTGAAGCTGTCATAGCTAATAGAAAGAACAGGGATTTTCTCATTTTAGATCACCGTTATGTATTGGCTGTTGCAGCTAGAAGTGAAGTCCAAGGTATTGCCACAAACACTGGGGACTGGCCTGCTAAGTTGGAACACCCCAAGTTGCGCCAACGCTGACGACACGAGCGCAAGCCCAATGCAAAGAATATAGAATACAATTTTCATCACAGCCAATCCACGTTGACAAGAAAGGTCGCTGCGGCTGGTGCAGTTGTGTCATTGTCGGCAATGCCTGTGGTTATGCAGTAGGTAATGCCTGTTCCAAAGGCGACACCAGAGGTACCGAATGTAATGTTACTCCCAGCGCCATTTGCAGCAGTAGCCGCAGATGGGATCATCAGCCGTTTGACGGGAGTGCCAGAGCCGCAGGTGGCGCTAGTGGCATTGTAGATTTTAAGGTAAGCTGGCGCTGATCCAATGCCATACACCTGAACTCCATAAAGTGTTCCCGCACTGGCTTTCACAACCACGGCTGTCGTATTGTTGGCTGCGATGTTGCCAGTCGTTGACGATCCCCCGGTGGCGACCGCAGCAAGAGACACAGGCACAGCACTTTGGTTGCTTGCTATGACTACTGGCGACGAATTGACCATCGTTGCCTGACCGTTGGTGTTCACGTTGGTGACAAACGCATTCACCCCTGGAACTAGAACGGCACCGGGGGATGTTCCGTAATTCGCCATCGCACCAAGCACACCGCCGCCCCAGGAGGTGATTGAAGAGCTACCGCTACCGCTACCGCCACCCCCACCGCCCGTGCCAGTCGGCAGGCCCGAGCCACCGACCATGTTGACGGTCGTGGTGCTGGTACTCGTGATGCAGGTCAGTTGTGTCGCGGCGCCGACCGTGAAGGCAAACCAACCTCCGTTGGGGGAGATGTATTGGTCGCTCGTGGTGGCAGACGCTCCAAGTTTGCAGTAGGCGGCATTTGTGGTGCCGACGTTCGTTGCAACCACTTCGGTGCCAGATGGCAGCGTACCGGTTACGCCTCCGGTCGTGACGGAAATCGGCGTTCCCGTGGTCTGGGTGCCTGGAAATCCGGTGATCGAAGCCGAGACAGATGCCGCAGTGCATTGAATCCCGTTTATGTCGATAGCAACATTGCGGTTGGCCTGTCCTACGATGTAGGCCAATGAATCTCCGCAACTGGCAACCACAATGGTCCCTTGCGCAGATGCTCTCCCACATAGTGACAACAACGCCAAGCAGGACAGAGCCAAAATGCGCGTATATATTGACATTTCTCTAGTTCCTTGGCTGTTGCCCTGGATCAGTCTGGCTGGGGTGATCGGGGACCGCATTGTTCTGCATAATTGACTTCCGGAAATTGATGCAAAACTGCGCTATGTTGGCGACTTCATCAATTGTAGCCGCTGGAGATCGAGCCGCCTTCTCGCAGATCACGAGAAGAGCCTGCTGCTGAAATTCTGGGACCAGCAAATCACGCGCCAGGAGCACGCTCGGAAGCAAAATGAAACCAATTACAGCCCCCACAATCCACACGTTGCTATCTTCCTATGGCCCGATCAACTTCTGCGCCGTCTGCTTGGCGGCCAGCATCACGTCGGAATTCCCTGGAACGAGGTCGGAAGCAGTTTCGAACGGCGTCCCGTCTGCCCGTGTACCACGGAATATGAGCCGTGACCATTCTTTCCCATCAGACCGCTCCGTAGCCATGAATGCCTTCTGGCAATTGTATTGCGGAGCGGAGACCGAATTGAAGGCATCCCGCAGACCGGCAACGCTCATGGATTTTCTCCAATCGACTCGCGATCCGATGGCGGAGGGATCGGATTGCCCAAAATCGTGATCGGACCAGCGCACTCGACAAAATACGCACACGCGGCCCCTGCGGCCCGCTGGTAGGCTTCCCGTAGCACCTTAGGGCCGTGCATCATGGCCTGGGCAGCCGTCAGATTCGGAGGGCGCCGGAAGCCTATCGCGGCCTCCAGCATCCGAAGGGCAAGCTCGTCACGGTCAAGCTTCATTCGACAACCTTACAAAACGATACAGCACCACGTTTCACCTTGATTATTTTGTTGTCGGCATCCGTCAGGATTTCAGAACTAGATATTCCGCCATTGGCAACCCAATCAGTTGAGCACCGCTCCCATTCACCGTCCATCAAATGGGGATCGAACGGGAAAAATAATGGCGCCAATTCCGCACCAGAACGTCTTTCTACGCTCCCCATGACGACGTTTTCCTCTCCGGTCGCGCCCTGGCCTCGCGCGGGATGCGCTCTGGAGCCAAGCCCATGGCACCCTGCTGGAGGGCGTCGGCGGGATGACTAGGTCGCTTGTGTTCTGGCTCCGCCGAGAACTGCCCCAGCGATTTGTTCCACTTCTTGCGGTAGTTATCAAGGCGCTCGACCAAGAGCGAGCAGTGTGTCACGTCGAACCATGCCATGGTAATCATCCGCCGAGCCGCCTCAATCGAGTCCGCCTTCACCAACACCCGCGGGACGACCGTGAACTTGATCCCCAACCCCTCAGCGACCTGCTTCCTAGATTGCGCCTCGTGCGCCCAGTCCTTGTTGGCGAGGTCATGCGGGCCGTAGTGCTTGTCGTACATGAACTTGCGCTCGATCCGCTTCGCGTCCAGAATAGCGGCAGCCGACTGTAGCGACCCGCCCTCTTCCTCGTAATAGTCGATGAACCGATGCCGCAAGCCATCGGTCTGGTGAAACAGGATGGCCGTTCCATCCTCCCCGATGTCCCAGAACGTGTTTACGCGCCTCGTAGGATCATGGGGGACAATCTGCCCGATCCGCCCATCGGCGCGAGCCCGCGACATCTCCGCCTTGAAATACGCCCCGGCCAGCGAGTTGTAGAAGCACTCCGTGAACGTGCTCGGATATTCCTGCCGGCAGTCATCCGGCCCCAGGTCGTAGTATTGCTGCGCGTACCATGCCTGCTGATTGGCATCGAGCCGCACGCCTTGTGCCAAGAGTGCTGGGGCCAATGATGCAAAATACTCCTTCAGTTCCTGCGTGATATGCACCAAGTGGTTGGGCAGCCGATATTCCGGCTTCACCCACCATCCATAAAAATGCAGCTTAAAGTCCAGATCCGTGAGCGCCCGCCCTTCCTTCTGCTGGGCCGCCGCACGCTGCACCATGTCGTGGAATTCACCCGATGTCCCGTGCGCCGTGCTCTCGATTGCCAAGACGTTCCCGGCATGAACCGCAGGAATGGCACCAATCTTGATTTCCCTAGCAACATCAGGGCTATCTACGGATGTCTTGCCGAATTCCGAGATGTGCAGGAACTGGAACGTCCCGCCGCGGGCCGAGGTGCCAATCTCGATGGTGGACCCGTTAAAGAACTCCATGCTTTCGGTGTTGCGCTTGATCAGCGGCAACGCAGTGCGCAGTTGGGACGGCAGTCGGTCATAGGCAAATTTGATGATATCGAGTTTCTTCGCGGCGTCATCCAACGTGTTGTCTACAATCCCGGCGCGCGTGTTCATCGTGAATAGGCACGTATCGAGCATCAGAATCTCGATCAGCGTCGAGAACCCCAATTGACGGGATTTGGCAATGAGATCGCGATGGTGGCGTTGTCCATAGTAAGCACGCTGGGCGGCGTTTCGGACAAATTTGACCGGATTGCCGTTTGCGTCCTTGATCCAGTAGAGCTTGTCGAGCCGTTGTTCCCGGTCTCTCAGCAATTCCCGCAACCGTTGGTATTCCGGGCTGGTCTTGGCCTTGGTCAAACCGGAGAAATCAGGCAGCAGGGCGGACATCTTCGCCCTCAAGCTTGACCAGCGTTATCCCCTTGAAATGGGCGTCGGCATCCCCGATTTTCCAGAAATCCCCGTGATTGCGTAGCTCGGATATCACCTTGTCCCAATCAGGCTCATTCAACGATATCGCGATCTCCGCCCCTTCGCCGCAGACCTTGCGGATTTCAGCCGACAAATCCTCGATGGCGAAGGGAAGGCGGGTCATGGCTTCTTATCCTCCGCAGCCTTCTCAAGCATGGCAATTCGCTCCTTCGCCTTCTTTAGCTCCTCCGTCATCATGGCGCCCTGCGCCTGACAGACCGCCATTCCATCGAGCGCGCTATTGCGCTGGCCCTGCACTACCTGCATTGCCTGCAACAAAAACGCCGGATCAGGTTGCTGTTGTTGGGCAATTGCCAATGTACCAACAATTTGTAACCCGATTAGTGTTGGAATAAACCACAACCACCGAGGCATTAACAACTCCCTCCAGCGATGACGGAACGCTCTTGGTAGGCGCGGCCTGTGAGTGGGACACGGGGCATTTATGGACCCGGAACCCACCATGGCTTGTTAGCGTTCATTTCCGCTCCAATAGTTCAATTCGCTGTCTTAAATTATCATTATCTGCTTTAAGCTGCTGAATAGCTCCAGTTAAATGAGCAACATACTGCATATATTTGAAGCTATGCACATTTCCTTCATCATCGCGACCAATCAGGCGTTCGTCTACTTTAGCAGCTTGATCTGCAATGAAGCCTATCTGCCTGCCATTTATACCAACCTCTGGCTTATAGTCGAAGGACACTGGCTTAAGCGACATCACGGTATCTAATGAATCGCGCAGAGGCTCAACATTCTGCTTAAATTTGGCCGCAGACACTAGGCATCCGCCTGCATTAGTGTCACGTTGAAATTCACCAGTTGTCGCCGTCCAACACAATGCAGCGGCAAGTGCTGCTGAAGTAGTAGCAAGATTTGGAGCAAAAATCTTAGCATCAAGGTTAAGGCTATTTGTCGTGTCCAACCACATGGTTTTTGCGACTGCACTTGCACCCTGGCCTTGCCAGAACTCAATCTGACCCTGAGTTGCAGCCGCACCCCAAGACATTAGTCGAACAGCGCCAATTCGAAAATCAACAACGCCTGTTGAGGTTTGGTTCGCCCCTATAGTGGCATTAACGGCTACAGTCGTGAAAATTCCCGCTCCACCATTCACAACAAACGACCCCGCGGAGCCGGTATTAATACCAAGGGCTGTTGCCACGCCAGTTCCTAATCCGGTGATGCCACCGACAGCGACTGCATCTGCTGATGCAGCGTGAAGGTTAGCAACTGCTGTAGTTGACGCAATAACAAATGGTGCCGTGCCTGTGGATACAGTAGAGGTTATCTGACCGGTAAATTTGCCTGCCCCACGAACGTCAAGGGTGCCTACACCAGAGCCATCAGTTGCTCCTACGACAAAGGGACTGTTGATATAGCTACCGCCTCCGTCATTGGTGAATTGGAACTTCGCATTGTCTGAACCATCAAATCCTTCTAAGTATCCGACAAATCGCTGAGAATTTGTGTTGTTGGCACAGTCGCCAGAGCCAAGAGCACGCCCCCAAGGGGCGGTAATCGTACTGCCTCCCGTTATGTCGTTGGAGCAGAAAAACATTGCCGTGATCGTTGTCAGCGTGCCAGTCGAGCCACCAGCACCATGCTGTATGCGATTTCCGACAAACATAAATCCATCGATTTCTGTAGCAGTGATGAAAGTGGTGCTGATGGCACCGTTTCCACTAATGACTATTCCCCTGCGATGTACTCCACCGTTCGTCGGTGCGTAAATATCAGTCGTATTTCCCTCAAATTCGTTTCCTGAGATTACCGGGTTTGCCCCTCCGATACAGATGGCTCTTAAGTTGCTTTCAAGATTTGACCAAAGAATGCTTGGCCGGAAATGGTCCGTTGCGTCGTATTCAACACCGCAATTCGTATGCCCATTTATCACACCATTCTCTACCGATGCGCTATTTGCTCCCCCATTGAGAAACTTAATTCCGGTGCCGTTCGAGAGCAAACGAGGCTTTTCAAATTTCATTGTGTACGTAGCATCTGCGTAGATGCCAATGCCAGAATACCCCGAGATATCCATGTTACTAACAACACCGTAACCCATTCCATTAATTCTCAGCCCGTTAGTCTGTGTGGAGGTGCTGAGCCGGACATTTTCAATAATAACATTGGCTGTGCTGGGCGTGACAACGACGCCGCCACTAGTGTAAGCATTCGTAAACGTCGATCCCTGCAAGTCTATATGCGTGGCATCGACAACGGTGACCGTCCATGTAGCGTTGGCTTCTGTCGTCCCGCCAACGGAGCCGACTAATTTAGTCTGGCCTGTGGTGTAGTTGGCAGTCGATCCGACAGTTAGCCGGATTAGCCCAGAGCCGTTGTTGACAGCACCGCTAACGACCTGTGTCAAAGTTCCAACGCTAAGCGTTGCGGCTCCTGTACCGCTGTCTGCAATACACGGCTGGCCGATTCCCCTGGCTGTAAATGGTCCAGCCACGTTCAGTGCCGTGATATTACCAGTGACTGCATAGCAGCCCCCGATGTCGATGATATCGAGGCCGCCAACTCCAGTCGCTGCCCAAGTCCACGCTGCCTGAATTGCCACTGTATCATCTTGGCCGCCACAAGTAGAATAAGAAGAACAAGCACCAAAATCCTGTAGAGATTTGCGAATAGGCAACAAACTACTGCTATTTTTTAGCAGCTTCCCAGTAACCCCATTGAATAAGGCAACCGCATTATCAGTTGCGCTAGCCGGTCCTATCACACACGTAGGACATCCTGTTCCTGTTACAGGATAATCCGCCTTCCCGGCAAACGCATTGTTCCATTGCGCCGCCGTGGGCACCTGACCCGTAACCCACCCCGGAGACGACTGACCCCAGGCAGGACCCGAAAGAGCCACTCCAGCAATCGCCGCTAAGACATATCGCTTCATGTCAATACCTCTATGGAAACGCCGCCGCATCAACCACCGATAGACGCCATTCCGGCGCCCATTGGAAATTGTTCATCCCGCTCAAGATCGGTGATTCATTGCCAGCCTGTATGTTGCGCCCCGTTGGGTTGATCTCGTAACGGATGCTCGCCCCATCCGGAACTTCGATCCGAAGGATCGTAACACGCGGCGTGCTGTCGGCATCGCTCGAAACCGGCGTGGAGGTCACCGTCAATATCTGCGAAAACACATAAGGCTGCGTGAGTTGATAGACAGTGTCCTCAGTGTGCTGCACTGGCAAAATCAATCGCATCTGCGCGAGTCCCTCATGGGCAAAAATCCTGCAATTGAAGGCCATATCACATCACCTCGCTCAACCGATTGCACCGATGCCGATGCCGCTGACCCCGATTATGAAATACCCGATTCCAGCCGTCGAGGCGTCACCCATGCTGATCGTCCACCCCGGCGCAAAGGGAAAGTTGTTGCAGCCACTCATGAGCGGCGATGTCACGCTCGCTATCACAGTACGCGACGGAGGGTTGATTTCATAGAAGATCCGCTCCCTATCTGGCACCTCAATGCGCAAAACGCTAACGCGCGGCGTGTTGTCTGGGGAGCTTGAGACAACCACTCCACTCGTAGAGATCACTTGGCTCCAGAGGTAGGGCTGCGTGAGTTGAAATACCGACCTCTCCGTATGCTGAAACGGCAGAATTAGGCGCTGTTGGGCCAAGCCCTCGTGCGCGAAGATTCTGACGTTGAAGGCCATTCGCTATTCCCCATCGTGATCGGCGCGGCGGGACACCGGAAGACCGTGATCTTGCGCCAACTTAACGGCAAGAGCCGCAGCCTTCTGGCTGTCGTGAAGGTCATCGAACAGGTCAACGATGCCCCCATCAGCATCGACGGTGCAAACCCGATAGACATCGGGTGCCTCAGTGGTATCAAACTGGACGGCCTTGGCCCCTGGACTCACTGCGTTTCTCATCGACCTTGTCCCCGTAAGTATTTCATGATGCCTTCTAGCCACTGCGGATCGGCTTTTTGAAAGACAGGCGCAGCGCCTCGTCCCATTAGGTAGTCATATTGATCCGGCCGATAGCCCTGCTTGCGATAGGCGTCGATGATATTGGGGTACATGACTTCCTTCGGCACGGACTGCCCAAAGCCGCCGAGATATTCGCCACCAATCCCGGTATTATAGGTCCGGTGAGCCGAAGGCCCTACAACATTCGGATCGAGCCGTGAAATCGACATCCCCGCAGCGCCGGTCGGCTCATGTAAAAGCCGTGGGTCAGTGACGGCAAACCGAGCTTCAGCCACGCTCGGAAACCCAGCCTGTTGCATCTCCCGCGTGTCCATCAGCTTGGCAAACTTGTTACGGATGGCACCCGGAGAACTCGCCAGATATTCTCGGAGATTCTTCGACATCACACCGGGGAAATTTGGGTCTGCTTTGAAGTCCGTCGAGGGTGCCAGCATCTTCTCGTTAAACGCCTTGGCCTGCGCCCGTGAGACGCCTGCGCTTCCAACCATATCGGCAAGCGTGTCCGACATATGGTGAGAGAAATCAACGGCCCGCTCGCCCATCGCCGTGTAGGGCAGATAGACGGGGGCCCCTTCACGTTCTGAAAGCATCTTTGCACGATTTGCCATGGTGCTGATGACCTGCTTGGCCGAGGCCCATACCTGTCCTGTGGGCGAGTTCTCGGCCATGTAGCCATGACCACCCTGCAACGGGACCGGCGTTTGTAGCGGTGTCTCCCCAACGTGCGTGAGAGAGCCTCCAACGGCAGACCTATCACCTAGGCCGGGGAGCAAAATACCACCCTCTAGCGCCTCTGGCGAAATCAACCGTTCCGCGGTGGGCGCTTGCTGTACCAACCGACCGCTCGACATCTCGCTGATCGGGCGCGGCAGTTTGACCATCGACAAGCCATGCCACAGGGCAGGATCGCGCATAGCCCGACCCACGGCCACTGCGCCAATCTTCGCCCCGGTAGCGCCAGGACCACCAATGCCAAGGCCCAGCAGGCTCCCTACGTCAGCGGCACCCCCGAGCATGCGCGGATCGGCCGTAGGCACCTTGCCAGCCTCATTGGGCTCCATTGTCGGTGCCGGCCGCGGGCCATACGTGGCCGGGTCGGCCAGATGCGGAGCCACGGCGCCCATGAACGCCTGCGAGGCCCCCATCGCCGGATTCCGGGCCATGGCCTGCCGCAGGAGCGCAATGACGTTGGCGTCTTGGAGCGCAGGCTGCTGAGATGGCATGTCCGCAGGGGCGAGCGACCCGAAGGCGTACGGATCACTCATCGTCGTCCCCCGGTGCCAGCGAGCCAAACGTGCGCTTGTGGCCGAGCACCTTGTTCGCCTTCGCCTTGATCTTGGCGGCGGTCGAGGAAGACATCCGGCCGGCCCTGACTGCCTGCGTGGCCCTACTTTTGGCATTGGCGGCGTGAGCCCGATCAGGAACCGGGTAGCTCCTGTCCGGGCCAGCAAACTGGCTGGTCGGGATAGCCTTGCGCGTCTTTGCGGTCAGGACTGCCATGTCAATGCAACCTCACAGGAACTACCTCGTCAGCATGGACGAGCGCGTATTTCCCGTTCTTATGGGGAATATCCATCTCCACGGTGAGGATGTCGCAGTAGTCGTCCTCCGCAATGTCTACGACAACGCCGGTGCCGTGACCGTGGATTGATCTGACGTGCATTCCGATTCTGATGCATTCGTCTAGTGGATTGAGGATTGGCATGTCATTCCTCCTCTGAGGAACCGAGCGATCCAAATGGGGCTGGCGTGCTCATGTAGTGGCCGGCACCGTATTTCGGGTGCTTGGGCATCGAGGAGCCAGTGCCCTTCGTCATTGGGGTCTTGTGGGGCTTGGAAACTGGTGATTTGACTCGCTTTGGGAGTTTTCCTCCAGGGTCGGCCCCGACGAACTCCTTACCCACACTTTGCGGGATGCCGATGGTCGAATGGCCTGATGCCGCTGCGTACATGGCGGCGCGTTGCTTTTCGCTGACAGGCGGCATTTGGGATCTCCATCACGATGCCTTAGGATAGCGCGAACCACCAAGACTGCCGAACGCTACCACATTTGAGGGCTGGCGTTTGAAATAATCGCACAAGTCTATCGGGGATATCCGCCCCTCCACCGCAGTGCAGGACGAGGGTGGCCGGAACATCGTGCATAGCTCGCACCTCCGGGACACGGTGCCGAGCCGGTAATTCACCAGCGCCTTGCTCGCCTTCTCAGCCATGATTGCCCTCAGTCAACTGCTTAAGCAACTCAACGATCTGGTCCTGGTTGGCATCAAATTTCCCCTGCAAGGACTTTTGTTGCTCCATCAGATCCTTCACAAGCTCTGGCATCGCTGCCATGAAGTTCCTGCGGCCTTCCTCCTCCAGCATCGCGGCAAGTTCTCTGTCGTCCTTCTTTTTGAGTTCAATCCTCTTGATCTCTTGATCAGCGAACGCGAAAATAGCAGCATTTAATCCTTCGCCATTGACGTTTCCCAACAGCAATGTTGCCGGGAAACGCTGGCTGAAAGGGCCATAGTCCTCAGAGAACCAATGAAGAATCGCATCATCCCCATCAATTTCTAGATCAGATTTCTCGGGAAGAGGATCATAATCCAAGTGAGCATCACCAATTCCATTAGAGCCAAGAAATATCGCAATCTTAATCGCCTTCAATTTCATCTCATCCATGAGCGCGGCAGCGGCCTTCAAGTCATCCAACGAGGCAGTCTTAATCGCAGCGTCCATTAGTCCATCATAGGAGTTGCTCATTGCGGCTTCCGCTCCTCAAAATGAATGTGATTGGATCGAATCGCGTCCAGCGCGTCAGTCCCATACTCCATGCGGATCGCCACGAAGCACGATTGTAAGTCTTCCTTGGAGAGCGCAGGCGCTCGCTTGACAATCTCCAGCAGGAGCAAGTCGTCATCCGATTGCCCGTCTGCCCCGCCCTTGCGGACGATGGTCTTGCCCTTGTCAGCGAGAACGTAGCCCATGATCAGCCCTTCTCAATGCGATTGTATGTGATGGGTGGCTTATCTTTCTTGTACTCTTTCATCCGCTCCACTTCCCCCGGCGTCCACTGCCAATTGGGCTTGGATATTCCATCACGCCCAATGCACCATACGCTGTTGCGCAGGAACAGATACCAGCGCCACCCAATGCGCCTGATTAGCATCATAGCCTCCTATTGGCTCTGCATCGCCAGCCGAGAAGGCCAGCGCATGCCATGAGCAAGCCGGGCAGACCCGAGCCAGCGACCGGACCAGGAACTGAAACGCTCGCAAGCCTGTTCACCACGACCGGCGCTTCCTGGAACATGCCGCTGGTGAATTGCAGCGTGGACGAGCGGTTATTGATGATCTGGAAAGATCCCTGGATACCGGGCGTCGGAGCAACACCCACGCTCGTTTCGATGAAGCTGCCACCGTCGAAATAGCCAGTTGCTTGGTCGTTGAAATAGAATGCGCCATACCAACCGTTGCCACCAAAATCGTAGGTGAACCCGTTAATGGTCAGCGTCACGTCTACGATGGGGTTGGGTTTGGGGTAACTAGACGCCAGTGGCGCATAATTTGCTGCGCCAATGCATTCGCAATCGGTCGCCGTCCACGTTACCGCATACGGAGCGCCAACGAGGCTTGCGCCGGCTGATCCAAAGTAGCCGCCCCCATCAATTCCCCACGTCTCACCGCTAATCGCAGTTCCGGGCCACGCCGCGATCACCCCAGAGGCCGTGTAGGTGATTGCATTGGCGCTGGCCGGGAGCGGCAGTAACAGGACGGCCGCCGTGAGCACGTAGCGCATCATTGCAACACCCCGAATATCAGGTATGCCCAGATGAAACCGATTGCCGCAGTGCAAGAGCAGGCCATGGCGGCGGCGAACAGTTGCCACCGAAGCGGCAATGGTTGCTCGTCAATGTACTCGATCACGGGCGGCGTCGAGTAGTCCACCACAATGCGACCGCGGTGGGAGCGGATTGTACCATCAATCATCGCTTTTCTCCGTTCGTTCAAAGTCTGCTCTGGCCCGCCGCCATATTTTGACGGCCTCGAATAGTTTGTCTGGATCGGTTTCAGTCCGGCAGATAGAAAGCAATAGCGTGTCAGCGAGACACTTGTCCTCATAACGAGCGCGGTCGCGCTCAAGCATATCGATGATGGTCATGGCCGCTTCTCCTGCCGCCGTCGCCATGTGGACTCGCTCATCCCGAGCTTGGCCCACGGCTTCGTGGCGACGAGTGTCTTGTCACGGTCGCGAGCAAGGGGACGGCCGCGCTTGGGCTTGGTGGGGACGACGGCCCCATCCGCGCGGCGGCGGTACCAAGTTCTACGCGACATGCCTTCAGCAACCCACGGCTTGGTCGCGGTCAGGGTCGTGTGCTTCTGGCTGTCGAGGGGGCGACCGGCCTTCATGATGCCTCCTCGACGGATTGGGCTTCTTTCAAAGCCTCGCGCAAATCGTTGACCGCTTCCGCAAGGTCGCCATCGTCCCAAGCGTCAATTACGCGCTGCGCTGCCTCGCGAAGGGTCATGGGGTTTCAATCACTTCAATTGTCACCGGGAATGGGTACTGACGCTTTGCATCGGCAATCGCCGCCTCGTATGTAGCGCCTCGCCCTTCAACATTGCCGATATAGCTATCGCCCGCCTCACAACGCCAAGTCACGTTCTTGCCCCACACGTCACACTCGCGGGCCATTTCTGCCAGAACCTTCGTCATCTGCATTGCTCCTGATTGGGTGGGGAAGAAGGGGGGCCTAAGCCCCCGCTAGACTTCACCAAGGGATTTCATCGTCAAATGCCACGCGGAACTTAGGACCAGAGGCTTCGATCTCGTCCTGCTGCGCGATGCAATCCTCTTCGTACTGAGCCTGCGACTCCGCTCGGAGCATCTCCGGGCTATCGATGCCATAAGCCTCTTCCATCTCACGGGTGGAAGCGAACTCAATTCCAGTCACGATGCAGTAGGTCATGTCCGTCTCCCGTTGCTGATGACGCATATTGGCACGATTTGGCACGGAGGTCAATAGGGGGTGGCACAATTATTTTGGGGGGACGCCGTTTTTCTTCTCCCGTTGCCGACGCCACCAAGTGGACCGAGACATCCCTAGGGCCTCCCAGGGTCTGGATCGTGGGGGCTCGCCAATGCGGGGCCGACCACGCTTAGGCTTGGCCCCCGTCGCCGGAATCAAACCGACTGTTCGACCGTCCTCGTATCCAGCCGAGACCGGCTTTGCATCAGCACGGGGATTCTTAATGGGAGTAACGCGAGAGGCCATCGCCTCCACCGCTGTTGGGCGTGGACGCTTAGAACCGGGGCAGAGGCCATAGTGTCGCTCGTTGCATATCTTGCATTTGGGGGCGTCCATGAAACCATTATGGGCAATTTTGAAACGATTATCAACCCTCCATCACGTCCTTCAGCGCAACGGCCTCAGGCGTGGGCTCATGCTCGATCTGCTTGATTTGCTCGCGTTCCTTACGGGAATCACCGTCGATCTCAGCCAGCAATCCACGCAACACATCCCCTGGTGATTGATCAGAATTGCCAGCAACTGCAATGGCTTCCAGCCGAGGATGGTAGAACGCCGCTGCCTTGTAGGCAGTATCCGCCGCCAGGACGAGGTGACGCTCGAACGCGCCTACCAATTCAAGCTCGTCACGCCCGTCCGGGTTTTCCTCTTTAGGCGTTAGAACCTGTTGATTGTCCACTGGTTTCGGCTCAGATGCAGACACCATAGCCTTCTGATCATCCATCGCCATCTTGAAGAATATCCGGCTAACGGCCAGCAGCATGTCCTTCGGCATCATACCGCTCAACTCGGCCATGCCTAACTCTTTGGAAATCAACCTTAATCGCTTCTGCGTCGTCCGGTTCATCGAGCCATGAACACGGCCTATTGGATTGCCACGCTTGCCCCGCTTGCGCTTCGGGAGTCCCGCTGGAACACCCAAGCTTTTAGCCTCGCGTTTGATCTCGCCGCGGTGCTCGCCTTTCTTGGAACCACCGCGTGGCATCTCGGGATTTTCCGGTTTTCCAGTTTCAGTATTATCCATAGCATTGAAATATATAGCCAATCGACAGCCTGACCAATATGATAGGTAGCGACTGTGTTTTCTGAAATATAGTTGTTAAATTTGAGTGAGTTTTGACATTTAAGTGCGCTATTGCGAGATGGGCAGTCCGAATGGTCTGTCTGTGGTCAGGGGAGGATCGAATGGAACCATTGGCAGGCCCACTGGCGCGTTTTCCATATTGGGGGCTGGCTTGGTGCCCTCAACCGTGATTTTCTTACCCTTGGGCATTTGTGGCCGATTGTTGGGTCATCGTCCTACTACCTTTGCTGCCTCGTCCAGGGCGTGGCTCATGAGGCCAGCGGGACTTCCGTCTGGGTTGCGTTTCATGGCCGACCTCAAAACCTCGATGGGACAACCGTACTGTAATGCAAGGGATACGGCAACTGCGGCATCACTAACCATCGTGTCGATGTCGCTCCCGGCCTTTCCCGCAGTATTAATGAAAATCTCACCAATATCAATGGATTGATCGCGGTAAAGACCGACTGTAACGTGGTACGGAAATTCCGATCCACTATGGGTTCGATGCTCCACCTGAAACGTAACTGCTGGCCGCCGATTGGCCATATGACGGCGGCGAGGGGGGAAGGATGGGTCCGATTGCAGGCTCATTTATCGTTGCCTTTCACTGACGGCCCCAATTCCAATGAGGATCGGCACCAGCGGTCGGGTCTATGTCGCTGGCGGAGGGGCGGCGCTTGAGTTGTTCGATCTCGGCGCGGAGCAGTTCGATCTCGGCATCTTTTGCTTTGAGTCCGTATGGATCTCCACATGCTGCGTGATAGGCTCTCCCAATATCGTCATCACCCTTGCGATAATAGGACGGCTCAAGCATCCCGATTTTTTTGCCGCAGTCGGCACAGATTTCCATCCTCGTCACTCCCGCCTATTCGCCGTCTGCGTCAAAAATTCCCGTGCCGACAATACCGCAATCGTCGCAGGTACCGGAACAGTCCCACCGAAACTTGGCCATGCCCCCATGGACATGGTAGCCGCGGAGCCAACAGCGCCAGCCGTAAAAGTATCGCCGCATTATCCCTCCCCGTTCGTAGTACGGTCTTCCGCCACGCCTGCAATTGCCTTCTCGACCGCGGCAACCGCGTCGAGGCGACCCTCGGTCGGTCGCTCTTCCAGTGAAAATTCCAAGGCGCTCGAATCCGTCTGGAGCGTAGCCGCCTTGAGGGCCTCGGCCATCTGGACGATGTGCTTGAGGTCCGTGCGAATCTCGATGGCATAACGCTGATAACGACCGCAGTCGGCAATCTTTGCGTCAAGCATCCGTTGCAAGTCAGCAACGTGCCGGCGCTCGACGGCGAGGTCGGCCCGCAGTTGGCCAATCTCCGCTTCCTGCCGCTCGATAGCACCGCACATATCGCTCCACGCCGCTGCGGCTTGTTGCGCCTTCGGGTGTAATTCCAGCGGCGGGGCGGGAGGAAGATTGCGCGCGGGGAAAACAGGGTCAGCCTTGCCGTTGGTGGAAGTCAAAGCCTTGGTCATTTGCTGTGCTCCGTTGTCTGTTGTGCGTCCCTATAGCAAAGCGGATGCTCACGCCGAAGCGCCTCGCAGAATTTTTCATCCGACTGTTTGAGCCGCTTCAACTCTTCCCTGTCGTCCGATGCGACGGGATTCCCATCCTTCGGATCATAGCGCCCCGTTCGCACAGGCCGCCCACCCTTGGAACGCCGCAACCTCCGCGCCAACCCGTCAACACTGCGGGCCGCAAATCCAGCAAATATCAGTCTGCGCCGGATTTCCTGAACATCAACATCCTGGCTACTCAAACTCTCAATCAGTTCCAATTCGGCGTCTGAATACCAACTCGTGCAGGGCATGGGCTTATACTCCACTGTTAAGTTTTACGCAGGCATCGCAGCGCAATCGAGGATTTCCAAAGGTCTTGCGATAGAGGAACGGCGTGCCGCACTGCTTGCAAGTCGCTGTCACGGTGGGGAACTCCGGAGCCAAGTTACGCAGTCCTCCATCCATCAGGGCGGCAAACATCAGCGCACCCCACGCCGCCTCTCGCTTGTCATCGGATACTAGGCGCAGGTTGTCGCTGCGGGCGATGTGGTCAGGGGTGAGATTAGACACCGCACATGCCCTCGCATTCGTGGGCGAAGTCGCCGCCAAAAAGTGGCAGTTCAGCCTCAGTTATGTCAGCCTGCTCCAACGGCTTCCGCGAGTGGTGCAAATAGAGTTCGCCATGGAAGCGTATGACTTGCGGCGGGAGGCGGAGCCAGTTGTCCAGCGCCACCACCTCTGCCCAATCGGCTGGATTCTCAGCACGATTCCGCCAACCAACATTGCCCTGGTATGGACAATACTTACAGGCAGATTTCGGCGGCACCGGGTAATCGTTCGCCTTGAGCCACGCCTTGCAATCGTTGCGGCTCATAAACTTCTCGATCAGTGGGTGACGATTGCGGATGTAAGCTACATTGCTTGGCTTCTTGCGGATCGCCTCGTCGGTCGAAATGCCGATCCATGCCTCGACCGTCGCCGGCGCAATGTATGATCGCGGCCCTATTCCCAGTAATTCACGTGTCCGGCGCTTGATGACCCTGATTTTGAAATTCCGGGTGCATTGGCGCTGTTTCAGTCCTCCCCCACCAATGAAGGCGGGAATGCGAGCCTCATTGTCGCCGGCCATCAGCGCGAGGCTCAGGCGCCCATGCGTTGCGACGTGTACGGGGAACGGGAGGACGTTACCTGAAGTCAACCACGCCAAATGGTCGTAAACCTCTGAAGGCTCGTCCTGCGTATCGGCGAAGATCGCGCAGTCCGGCATTGGCGTGATCTCGCCGTGCGCGGCCATCAGCGCCATGGTGGTGCTCTGGACGCCCGCGCCCAAGGAAATGACTGTGAGCATCACTGCACCCACGGCGAGGGCGCAGTCGCCACCGTCCCTGTCGCTTTCAGGCAAGCTCGGAACTGCGCGAGGAATTCCTTGCCGCTCGACGCCGGGACATGCGCCATAGCGAAAATCTCCCCGTCCACATCGTGCAGGCAGACATCCACCCCTGAACTGTGTTCGCACAGTTCGCATGATATCGATTTGGCTTGCAGGATTTCGTCCATCAACCCTCTCCCTGATTGAGCCTTACGTGGTGCCGTAGCGCCTGTGTGTGCAGCATCAGAACACACCGCCAACAGGCGCAGCCGAGCGGGTGACGGCCGAGAACCATTTCCATGACGGCACTGTGGTCCATGCCGGCCTCGATCAACGTCTGCTTGATTTCGAGAAAGGCATCCGTGTCGCTCTTGTAGCACTTTCTGATGTATAGGAGGTGATCGAAAGCTGCCGATGGGCCGTGGACCAATATCGTAAACAGAACCTTCTCCAGTTCCTGGATGCGGGCGCGCAGGGCCCTTGCAAGTTCGAAGTCTTGCTCACGCACGTTCCATCTCCCAAACCACCGATATCTTCCAGCCCTTGCCCTTGCAGTAGTCTCGCACCTTGTCGCGCGACCATTTCCTCATGTATTTCACGATGGGGGCCGCTTCACTCACGCGGTTATCTTGCAGGACAATGCCTGCGTAGAAGTGAGGGGCATCAATCACTGCCAGCGTCTCACGCATGAGCTTCGTTCCGTTTGGATTTGGCCCACGCTATCTGCCGCGACTTGATGAACATCATCGTGGCCGACGACGGGTAGGAAGCCGGCCGCACGTCTTTGATGGACCAATCCGGCCACACCCCAAACTTTTCCAGATACTTCCGCGCCGCCCATCCGGGCTTGTATTGCTTCGAAATACCGTATGCCTTCAACTCTGCAAGGAATACGGACTTTTCTTGCATCGTCCACTCTTTGCTCTTTTTACGATACTTCGGGACAAGTCCAGTTACCTCCTGTAACTCGCCGTCATGCTCCATGATCCCGTTCACGCGCTCGGCCTTGAACCCACAGTTGGGGCAGACTGCCGTCCTCGGCGGCTTCAACACACCGCACTTCTTGCACTCCTTTGGCAACGGCTCCTTGCGCTCTGACTTCACTTGCTCCTTGCCGTCGCTCAAGTGATCGTGGTGGATGTCCGTCACGAAGCCGAGCCGGGACGTGGTGTCGCTATGATCCAGAATCAGGCACTCAGATTTTCCGGGTGCCATCCGCAGCCCTCTGCCGATTGCCTGGACAAATAGCATCTCGCTGCGTGTTGGTCGGCAAAACGAAATGCAGCGCACGTCCCAATCGACGCCGAGCGTCAATGTCCCAACACTTACGACGACCTGATATTCGCCGGTATGAAATTTGCGCTTGATCTCGGCGCGCTCTAACGGAGGCGTCCTAGCATCCTGGTAAGCGCAGAAGATGCCAGCCGCGGCGAACCGCTCTTGCACCGCCTGCGCATGAGCACAGTCTACGCAGAAGACGAACGTGTTCCCTTTCCCCCACTTTTTCTTCCAAGTCTCCACGATGTCGGCAATGAGCGTGCCCTGCTGCATCGCATCCGAAAGTTGTCCCTCGTTGTAGTCCCCCGCGGTGATCTTCACGTCCCGCAAATCTGGATGCCCGGTCGCAAAGACCCGGAACGGGCACAGATATTTTTTCTCGATCAACTCCTTGGTCGTCGCCATCACCAAAAGCGTGTCGAAATAATTTCCCAATCCCTTCGCCCAAGGCGTAGCCGATAGCCCGATGAAAATCGTCCCTGGCCTGTCAGCCATCCACGCCTTGTGCGCTTCGTACAACAGATGCGCCTCATCAAAGATGACGACCGATGCTTCGGGAAACGCCTTGCGGCTGCGAATCGTGTCGATGCTGCACACTTGAATCGGCTTTGACCAATCTTCCAGCGGGTGGCTGCCTTGGATCACCCCAACCTCGCGGATATCTTCCTTGGCAAATTCTTCCACGGTCTGGTCGATTAGTGAGATGCGTGGGCAAACGAAGGCTAACTTGTTGCCCTTGGCCAGAGCACCAGCCGCTATCGTGGCACTGATCAGCGTCTTGCCAGCGCCAGTCGGGAGTTGGCACATCACCCGCTTCACACCCTGCCGAAGCGTCTGCTTGAGCGATCCGACACCGTCTTGTTGGTAGTCCCTTAATTCCCTCACCTACAATCTCCCAGTTTCACGATGCCACGCCAACCGACGATCAACCTCGGCCTGCACGGTTTCCGGCGTGTTGAAAAATTTGTCCGTAGCTATGTCGCGAACGTCGTCCTCCACCGCTGTCACAAGATCGAACGGATGACGATGGTGGCGATTATGTTTTTTGGGTTTTGGTTTTTTTGGCTTGGGCCAATAACGAGGCTCATGCTCACGCAAATACTCATCCGCTAATCGCTCTAACTTTCTCTCCTCGTGAATATCCACCGTCTCCCGCCCCTGAACCCGGAAAAATGGTCTGGAATAATTCATGCGGCTCATGATTCACATTCTCCCATAGGTCCAACCCAACCCGTTATTCCTACCCTACCCGCTGCTTCCTCTTGCTTGCTCCCTTGTCGAGGAACCAGCGGTGGAATAACGGTAGGTACGGATACACTGGGTTGTGTATCCCCGTAGGAAACTCTGCTTCCGCTCCCGTTTTAATCGCCCCGCCCCGTATCGTGGGGCCAAGCCGCTACCCTGCCCAAAACTATCGGGCGTTAGACCGGCTACCGTCTGGTGTGACGGTAACCGGCCGGGAAAGGCGCGGGCCGAAACCCGCAGGGGACCCACGAAGTACGCCGTGGGTGCTACCAGCATTGGCGCTGGAAGCCGTTTGTCCCTTTTGGTCGAGCAGACCTCGGGGCCGTCGGGTAAGACCGGCGGGAGCCGTCGGCTGCGCCTAGGGGCAACCAACCCTCAGAAAGAGCCGCTAGACACTCAATCGGCCATGGGCCGGGCATCTACCGCGGGTAGGGCGCTGGCCGCCACCGCAAGGATTGTCCCCGTCAGTGGCGGCCAACTTCGGGAGTACCGGGGCGACCAGACCTCCCGCACAAACGCAAAATTCACATATTAGGCCAAACAGTTGGCGGTTTCATCGTGCCGCCTTCCAGATTAGCGCAGATTTGGTCTACCCATCGTCCAGCGTCAGCACACAGTTCCTTGGTTGTGCCGTAGCTCGTGACCGCAAAGCGTTCCGCGCTGAAGGCGATTATAATCACTTGATCCGCGCCGATCCGCTCAGCGATCCTACGGGCCTCTGTGATGTGTATTTTTTGCATAGCCCTATCCTCGATCAAACAAAACGGGCCACCAGCGGTTGCTGGCAGCCCGTTTACTCAGACGCTACAGACGCACGAACCTTCAGCACGTTGGCGGACGCTTACAGTCGCCCCGACAGTTTGAAGCACGTCGTTTCGTGCTGCCAACGCGCGCTCAAGCCTTTGTTGTTTTTGAGATTCCCAAATTCTAAGTAGATTTCTAGCTCCAAGCTCATGGCCCTCTTCCACAACACCGCATTTTTCCCCGTCCAAGTCATAGCGATCCCGTCCAGCAACTAGCTGTGACTGATAGCCAATGCTTCGAATATAGGCACGCAAAAACTCATCCAATCCATCGTCCCTGATCTCCGGTAGGCGCTGTTTAATATCGAGATGGATGCCTATTTTTAGAGGCTTTTTCGTAGCATGTTCTGGAACAAATGCCTTGGGAAACAGGTGCGCAAAAATAGCACGCAGCTTTCGGTGCCGGGAGCACCTATTGCGCGCTCGCTTGCTTTTGACTATGTGAGTTTCAGCCATTGGTGCCTGTTACACCTTGGCCCGCACGCCCCGAGATCGTTGACATCGATCTCATGACTACGGGAGCCTCGCCACCATGGCGGGGCTTCCTCGTTTATGCGCCTTCACACGCAGAAGTGCAAGTCCCTAGATTTTGTGTTGGGCTTAGATCGGGCCACTATTTCTTGATGCAAGTGGCGATCCGTCGTGGTTGTTTGGGTTCGCCAAAGAGACAGAGACCCTAGCGCGACCTTTCATCGGATGGATGAAAGAGAAGGGTTTGAGCGCACTGCGAAGCGCATCAAAAATTTCGGCGCGCATTTCGTATGTTGACCATCGGTATTGGCAGTCCAAGCATTTTTTACCGCGCCGTATAATCGGCTCCGCACTTGTACCAATTGGACGGCTTTCGATAGTGCGAATTTCAGAACAGCCGCATCGTGGGCATTTATGATTTTCGTTCCTCTTAGCCATGGGGTGTTTCCGGCTCCATCTTGCGGTGGTCGCAGCCCTTCCCGAAGGCTTGCGAAGTGCCTAGGTAGGGCTACAGCCGCGAGCGGGAACGGCCCAAGGCACTTGCTGCGATAGTCTACTGGTAGGGCACGGCAGAGACGGGGACACTAGGGGTTGTTATGACCAGTGATTTTTCCCATCGTACCTTGGCCGCCGCGTCCGGCTCAATCCCATTACTATTCCAGCGGTACATGCGGCCCGAAGGTCTGCGCGTTGATCTATCTCGGATACGAGGCTGTGACGTGTGGACTGGAACCCAACCAGCGGCACGATAAATGGTGCCTGTGTGGACACTTTTGTCTTGATAGGAGATTAATCGCTCTCTGTCAGGGGTTTGCGCCTTAAACCATCGCGCCATCTCACCCAGCATCCTTGATGCCGTGCAGTGAGGAGCGTCTGGAGAAACGGCCATGCGCCGAAGCTCCAACCAATGAACTGGGAGCATACGAGCACTTGGATTATTCCATAGAGCAACGCCGTATGTGACGGCATCAAATCTAGCAGAAAATGCGTATTGCCACGGGCCCTCCTGCGTAATTGGCAGTCGGCTGTGCCACAGGGCGATCAAATACCTAGCATGATCAACATTGCAAAGGTCCACAACGAGTTGTCGCGCCTTTATTAGCGGTTGGCCCTCCGGTCTTTCCAACAACGGAAAGGCCAGTCGCTCAGACAGATGCTCAATATCCGTCATCGGCCATTTATCCTCGCCAGCGCCTCGTCAATCAGCCTCCGGGTGGCGGCATCCACGGATTTGACAGGCATCGACGTCACCCCAGCCGGGGGTTCGCGTGCGGCCGACGGGTACCGGAACTCGTTCCGGGCCAGGGCCACATCACGGCGCAATTTCGCTTGTTTGGTGGTCGTGGCTGCGCGTCTGTCTCGTGTCATGTTACCCTCTAACCCATGGCGTCGGCGGAGTGCCAGCACGCCTCACCTCGATGATGAGCCCAGGCCGGCGCAGGGCGTAGAGCTTGATCGTCCTACCGTCCACGATCTGCGAATCGTCACGCCAGACACCGGGGCCCATTTTCTTGGAACTGTTGAAGGAATCGAGCACGAGCTTATGGATATTGTCCTGATCGGGACGACCGGGTGCATACCCTCCCACCATGGCATCCTGTTTCTTGCCGGACCAACTCGGCGGGATGGCCATGTAAGCCCATACGGTGACCGCCAGTGGCCCCTCCAGGGGCGGCTGGCCTCGCATAGCCCGGAGCGCGGCATCGCGCAGGCGGGCCTCCTGGGCCCTCGTAGGGCCTTCCGTGTAGAGGGAGATGAATTGGCGACCGGCGCGGGTGCGGACGAGCCGTGCCCGCGGTCGTGCCTTACCGATTGGTGGTTCAGCCAAGGTGACCACAAGGAGCGGAGCAGCCGCATCGCTCTGCTCGATGAGGTCCAACAGGCTCACAACTTACCCCACGTCGGCCAATTCTCGTCGGCGGCCACGGCCGATCTGCGACACATTGTCACGTTCAACGGCGGACTCCAGTTCTGGTTCCGGCATCTCAAGCGCAGGAGCCGAGTCGGCCCGCGTGCGCAGCCCGAAAACCTCGCAGTAGTGGTCAAAATGCAGGAAAAAGGCGTTCAGATCCTCGGCTTCCATCTTGTCGAGTGCGCGGGCATTGGAAAACGCCTTCCGGTGCAGGTTCTTGTTGGCGACGGCGTCGGCAATTTTGTCCCGCAGCAATGAATTCAAGGCGTCAGTTTCGACATCGTTCCGCTGGCCAGCCCTCAGCAGGGCCTTGAGGTCTTTCTCAGGTGTCAGATTGGGGGATGTCTTATCTTTCCTCGGTCGAGCCATGTGATTCTCCGTTGTGGGGTTCAATTCAGATAGTTGGCCTCGATCAGGCCAGCATCAACCATTGCGTTGTCGTTCAAGATATCCCTCAATAGCTTAGCGGCAACCGTCCGCGGATGCACGCCCAGGTGACGGCCGACGCGAGCCAGCCGCTTCACGGTTTCGGCGTCCAGGGGGATAACCACTTCGTAGTCGTCCCCGTTCATTTGCCGCCGTCCGCTTCCGCCCGGCGCGCATTTTCAATCTCGGCGCGGTTGATCACGTCAACCAGGACGCTGGTCAGCGCCGTTTGCTCTCGGGAGGCCCTCGGGTCACGGAGGGATTTTGCCAGCGCACCGCAGATTGTGGCCAACTTTTTGAGGGCGAGAAGGTCAATCTTGTCAACGACAATACCGCTCATTGGATCATTTCCATCGGGAGAAGGATTGTTTGCAGTGTGTAGCACAATAGGCTTTTCCAGACACCGCAGGCGCACCGCAGAACAGGGTGGTGGGCGGATCGTTGTGCAGATTCTTGCCAGACGCCCAGTCCCCGAGCGGCCAGCGACAGTCGGCGCGGCGGTGCTCCGTGGCAAACCGGAGCGCCAGCAGGGTCTTGGGCTTGCCACGCCTCGCCCTACGAGGGGTCTTAGGCGTAACACGGGTGACCGTGGGCGCGTTTTTGGGTGCCTCGGCTACCGGAGTGGCCCTTGCATAGTGAAATGGGGCAAAGCGCCGCTGCTGCGAGACGCCTGCGCGCTGTAATTTCCCGATCACCGAATTGCGGGTAGTGCCAATGGCAGCGGCGATCACCGTCGAGGTCGCGCCCTTGGCCCATTGCTCCGTGGCATAGGCTAGGTTTTCATCGGTCCAGCTAAACTTGTTCATTTTTCCCTCCGTCCCTCTTTCGCGGCCACCAATGCCACTGGCCGAAATTGAACTTGTACTCCCCGATCTCAACCGCTTCGACCGGGGCGTTCTCCATGTTCATGCTCAGGCCGATCATAGGGCGGTAGAACTTCACCGCGCGCTGCCAATGCGCGAGATGCTGCTTATCCAGTGGCCCACCATGGCACTCGCCCACAAAGGTCATTTCCTGCGCGCCCGCACCGTGGCCCGAGCCATTTCCTGGGCTACCCTCCTATAAAACGGCCGTTGATTGAAGCCCAATGCCTTCAAAATCAGGGGACCGGCAGTGACATACCCGCTCAGAAACTCAGACAGGTAGGCCGGCGATATGCCATTCTCTTTCGCCCATTGCGCTTGGGTTTTCCCCTCAATTTCCTGGCGGGCTAGTTTCACTATGTCACTGTTGCAGAAATAGCGCATTCGCTTTCCTTCGAATTAATTCGCGAATAATCGTATATTCGCTATTGCACGAACAGTCAATGCGTGCCATATCACTCCTGCGATGCAACCGAGCAAGGGGCAACGAAAATGACCAAGACCCACAAGATTTCCATCACTGAAATTAACGAACTCGTCCTCAACACTCTCGATGAGTGGTTCGACTTCGTTCGCGAGAACTACCAGACCGTCCTCGATGACTACGGTTCTGTCTCGGCCGCCTATCGGCAAGCCCAAAATGGTGGGCTAGTTTTCGGCGGAGGGGCCGCACCCATCATCACGGTGAAGGTGGTGATGCCATGACCAACGACCGCACAGAACTCTACTGGATCGCAGCACAATTCGTATGCGCGGCAATCGCGATGGTCTGCGTGGCTGTTCTCGTGATGGCGGGAGGGTGAAATGCCGTTTAACGCCGACACCTACCGAGCGAACAAGCACCGCCGCAAGGCTTGGCAGCATTTGGCCGAGGCCCGCGAGATCAAGGCGCGCGTTCTGAATGGCACCGCCTACGATTGGGAGCGCCCGCGCGTGGCTTTCCTAGTGAGCATGGCGCGCTCCAGCATGAAACTCCATCGGCTATACAAACTTACGGCAGGAGGGTGAGATGAAAATCCCAACGCTCGCGGAATTGGGCGAGGCCATGTCCGCAATCCCGGATGACGTGCTGTACGCCCGACTACGTGCCCTTGGGTTTGTCGTCGGCGACCAGGGCGACCCGCTCGACCGGGACCAGATGGATGCCCGTGCCAATCATGAGGATTGGTGGAACGGCGAAGGAGACTGAAATGAAAATCATCGCCCACCACAACGGACACTATGGCGAATTTGCTTGGTCTGCGGTTGATGACGAAACCTATGACGGAGTCGAGGATTCAGCCAACCGCAACATGATTGGCTACGGCAAGACCGAGGCCGAGGCCATCGAGGACCTGAATCGCCTCCTGCAAGAGGAGGCGGAGTGGCAGGAGCATCTCAAGACATCGGGGAGGGTGGCATGAAGTGGATGAAACTTACAGGCAATTATGGACGCGATTTCTTTATCAATATGGATCGCGTGTCGGCCATCCACATCGACCACGATAACCTGCTTACTCTCGTTGTTACAGATTCTGACAAATACATTGTCAGCGAAACCCCTGAGGAAATCATCGAGCGCGGCCACTGGGAGATACGCTAATGAACCAATGGAACAACTGGTCCAAGCGGTTGGCCGGCCAGAAGCTCCCAATACATGAGGGTGTCGACAACGTAGAGAGCGGCTACTACCGCATCCGCCGCAAGGACAAGGCGACGGGCAAGACGCACTACGTTGCGGCGGCATTCTGGCGCGATGACGGCCAACTGTGTGGTGTCGTGGATGGACGTGAGGTCAATCCCAATCAGGCCGCAGATGCGTGGTTGTCAGCCGTTCAGCATCCAATCTCCCATGACGAATTCCGCCGTGTCGAGGCTGGCGGCTCGTGGTCCGACATTGACGACACGGTCCATACCCAAACGAACGGCCGAGGCATCGGTGACAACAGCGGTACGGTCAGCGACCTGGAACTGATCCGCGAGCAGATCGAGAGCGCCAAGGCCGGTGCGGAAGCCTATGCCGAAATCACGGACGATGCCACACTGACACGGGCGCAGACGCTGCGTTCGCGGCTGATCGAGCTTTCCAATGAGGCAGACGGGCGTCGGGAGGCCGAGAAGCGCCCACATTTCGAGGCTGCGAAGGCCGCGGATGCCAGATGGCAACCCCTCGTGAAGGGAGCGCGGGCCGTTGCGGACACAATCCGCGCCGCGATGGCCAAGTGGGAAACGTCGAAACTTCAGGCACACCGCGAGGCGCAACGAAAGGTCGATGAGGCGAACCGTGCCGCCGCAGAGGCAGCCGAAGGCCAAACCTACCGCCCAGCAGTTCCACCTTTACCACCGCCATCCCCCACCAAGATCAGGGGCGCCAGCGGTAAGGCGGCCCACGTCGGGACCATCAAGGTTGTCACCGGCATCACGGACGAAATGGCGCTCTACCAATACTTTGCCTCAACAGAGGAAGTGCGAACCGTTCTGATCACTATGGCGCAGAGAGCCGTCAAGGCAGGATTTCCTGTGCCGGGCGTAACCATTGAAGAAAGGGCTGATGTCCGATGACCGTGCAATCACTAGCAAAAACGCAGACCCGTGGCGAGATCATTGAAACTATCTTGGTCAAGGGTGACCTTGCCAAATTGACCGCTGATGAGCGCAATTCCTACTATTTGCTGGTTTGCGAATCAGTCGGCCTCAATCCGCTAACGCGCCCCCTCGAATACATCACATTGAGCGGTCGGCTCGTCCTGTACGCCCGTAAAGATGCTACGGACCAGTTGCGCTCGATCCACAACATCTCGGTGACTGACCTTACCGAGAGCGAGCGCGACGGCGTGTTCATCGTGACGGCCAAGGTACAGAACGGAGACGGGCGCACGGACATTGCCAAGGGTGCTGTCAATATCGCCAACCTCAAGGGCGAGCACCTCGCCAATGCCATCATGAAGACCGAGACGAAGGCAAAACGCCGTGCCACGCTGTCGATCTGCGGCCTTGGACTTCTGGACGAAACCGAGATTGAGGATAGCGCGGGATCGGTATCGCCGCCACCTCCGCCGGCCAAGTCCAACGTGCCATCACCGCCGAAGTCCCGCGTGCCGTCGCCTCCATCTGAACCCGTCCAAGCCGCCCCCTATGCCTTCAAGGCTGGAACGACCGCACAGTGGTGCATCAAGATGTTGGACTACATCGCCGCAGCGAAGACCGCCGACGAGGTCGTCCAGTGGGACGTGGTGAACCGTGACAACCTGAAACTGCTGGCCTCGAAAGACCCCGCGCGGCTCAAGGCGGTCATGGCGGCAATGAAGGCTCGGCGCGAGGAACTGACCCCCAAGGCCGAGGTCGTGACGGCGGACGGGGAGATTGTGGATGCTAAGGCACCTAAGCCCGACATCATGCCATCGCCGGTCGAGGACCCTGATGCGGCGTATAAATGGGTTGTGAGCAAACTCGCAACTTTCGACTCGATTGAGAATGCCAAAACCTTCTGGGCCAGATTGGTGGCACCACGAGAGAGCGAATTTTTCCCCCCTGACCTTGCTGACCTGATCAAGGAATGGGACCGCACAGAACAGAGGCTTGCGTCGTGACCACAGAAATAGCCATGCGCCGGGACGGCAGCCACCTTGTCCCCCTCGATGAGGTGTCGGCCGAGGCTGTCCGCCAAATCCCGACCACGCAGGACGTGCTCGTCACGGTCAAGACGCCGCGCAATCTGCGTCAGTTCCGGCTCGCATGGGCATTGGCGCAAATGGTCAGCGAGGCTGTCGATTTCCTGCACGACCGCGAGGACAGCATGTCTTGGCTTAAGATCAAAGCTCGCCACGTTCGAATGATCCAGAACCCACGCACCAAACAGGTGGCGATCATCCCGAAATCCATTGCCTTTGCGTCCCTGTCTCAGGATGCATTCAACAGGATTTTCAACCGCATGGTGTGGGTCGTCTGCAACGAGATCATCCCCGGCTTGCAGGAAGGCCCCCTCCGGGCAGAACTGGAAGCCATGGTTGGGGCCGACATGCCTGCTACCAAGCCCAGGAAGGCCACTGGCGCGTCCAAGCGTCCCAAGGCTACATCACAGAACCCCACCCACGAAACCGAGCCCACGGGGCTGCGCAGGCCATGACAATCACCCTCCGAGAGAAGATCGAGGCCATCGAGCACCTGATCGAGGCGGAGCCGATGCATTACAAAGTGCTCAAGGCCATCGCCAAGGACCTCCGCGCCCGCCTCGACGGTGCCCCATCGGTGGCTGAGACGGAACTCGGCCGGCGTATCGATGCAGTGCAATTATCCAAGGCTCAGAGGGCTGGGAACCTGGGAGAGCGGCTGTCTGCGTTAGGGCAAGAAACCATCGCGCGGTGGCCGGTTATCCAGGCTGCGCTAGCACGATTCAGCAAAGTGGACGTGGAGGAACGATGAGCCAGTGGCAATCTATCGACACGGCACCGAAAGGAAAAGTTGTACTGCTATGGGGACCAACGGACATTTCCGATAACGGGACTATCACAAATTGGAAAATGGAAACAGGCTATTGGATTCGCGACGGTTGGATTTGGGATGGCCGTTCCTTGAGACCATACGACGTGAAGCCGACCCACTGGATGCCCCTCCCAGAACCACCGGAGACACCATGAAATTCCCATCGGGGCCCACCGCCGCGGATGTCACCGCGGTGTCCACTCCCGAGCGAGCGGTGACGGCCTCCCCGCTCGCAATGCCGTCGCCGAGAAGGGTGGGCGGCGACGGCGCTAATAGGAGAACTACAGTGAATGAGAAGATGACAACCGAGGAAGACGTACAAAGGCTTCTGAAAATAGCAGAAGAACTTGAGGAGATGGCGCACGGTTACATGGAAAAAGGCGAGCAACTCTATCGCGAGGCGGCTTTGAACCGCGCGGCTGCTGCTCGCATCGCAACCATCTTGTCAATGTGAGGAAGGGCGCTAATGAACCACTCGGAGATAGTTTTGCAAAACATCGAAACCTCCATGCACGATATGGCGCAGGCCATGACACGCCTCACCAGTCAGACCATGCTGCTGGACGCCGCGCTGGTAGTGCTAACGCGGCATGATTTGCTCGGTGAGTTTTCGGCCGAACTATCCGTTCCCGAGAGACAGGTGACAAAACCGGAAGGAAATACATTGTGAGCAAAACCGTCACACTGCCAATTTCGGATTGCGAGTGTTTTATCGCTGGTGAAATCGACAACTTTTATCCACCACTGATTGATCCACCGACGCTCGCCCAAGGGAAGGCGCCGCCGAAATATGGTGTGATCATTTGGTACGAAAATAAAGAAACTGCAAAAGCTGCGGCAATCGCCGTGACAAGTGCGCATTGGAATGAAGGAGAGACCAATGCTTGCTAACTACTTCAGGACACCCGCCGATCTCCAGATTACTGACGTTGAGCATAACGCGCTGGTAAAGGTGCTCGGGATGCTAGAACGGGAGGAACTTACCTACGGGAATTATCTGCATTTCTTGGATACGGTCGTACTGACTGGCCCCAAAACTTTCCACATGAACGTCATATATTCCGAAAGTGAGTGTGGAACGGTCGCGTGCATCGGAGGCTGGGCCGCGATCCTAATGGGCCGCAATCCGATTCATTACGTGCAAGGGAGTCACCCCAAAGAACTGAGAAAACTATTTTACCCCGGCGAGTGTGGGTCTTTAGCAACGCGCTCCCAGGCCGCCATCGCCCTGCGGAGCTACCTGACAACTGGCGAACCAAACTGGGACGTCGCACTGGCTGAATGAAGGCTGACCCATGCCCGACACCATCGAACTTGAAATCCCGAGCGCAATCGGGGCCGCCGCCAAGCGCGCCATGATGGCAATCGACTCCCACTATCTGCCCGCTCAGCTAAATGCGGACCTCCTCACGTTAGTGGAGGCAGCTATGTTCTGGGAGATACACGAAAAACAAACCCGCAAACCGTAGGAAGCACGTTCGTGAGGATATTGGAGGCCGTTCTTTGGGCCACCGCGGTCGTCTTGTTTGCGGTTTCCATGCAACTCGCTTGGAGGGCGTTGATATGACCAAACGCCCCTACGTCCCCCTCCCCGAGCGCCTAGCAGCCACGCTGGCCTGCCTGCTACCACAGGAGCAACGGGACGATCTGAGACGGAGGAAGGTGAAGGCCAAGGCCGTGCTGGCACTGTTTCATTTCGACCATATTGTATTCCATGCCCACGATGGCCCCGCCTCATGGTGGAACTTGGACCCTAAACTTGTGGCAGCGCATCGAGAGAAAACCGCCAAGATCGACGTACCGGCGATTGCCAAGGGCAAGAGGATCACGCGAGCCAATGAGGAATTCGCCCACCGACTACTGGCCAAGTCTGAGGGGCCGCACTTCCGATCTTCGACCGATAAATTGACGGCAAAAAGGAAGTGGCCGTCTCGCAAGATCGCAAACAGGAGGAAGGCATGAAAAAAGCCGCCCATTGGCGGGCGGCCCAAGTCTGGTATCGGGAGGACCGTCTCATGTGAGACGAAATCCCACTAGGCGCGCTATCCTCCGCAATAGCAAGGTGAAAGATCATGACTAGGATCGGCGTCGAGTTAGGATACTTGAACAGCATTGATAGACTGGAGGCCGAGATCGAGCGTCTGCGGGCGGCGCTCAAACCATTTGCTGAACTTGGCCAGAAATGGGCCCCACACTGCGCTCCCAACAAAGCCATCCCTCCTGATGCCAGCGCGGAGAGGCTGAGTCTTGATGGGTTGAAAGTGAGTGCTTTCGTTGAAGCCTTTCGCGCCGCGTCAGAGACGTAGCGACGGCTATTTTTTCCCCATTTGGTCGATCTGCGTGTCAAGCCGCCGCATGTCTTCCTTCAGCGCACGCAGCCGGAATTCCTCGTCGGAGTTCCGTTTGGATTTTTGCTCAAGGTCGATGACATTTCTCTCAAGTTGCCCACGCCGGATATCATAGAGGATCTGGCCCTGTTGCTTGAGATTCCGCTCCAGACGCTCAACCTGCGCCATGGTCCACGCCTTGGTAGAGACCACCGGGAGGTCGAGGAACGCCCACGCCGCACCGGTTGATACGACTGCGGCGGCAATCGCGCCAACCGCTGTGGCAAATTTGGCTGTCATGGACAATTGAGACCACCATCCAGTTGGCGGGGGAGGGGGACGACGAGGAGGCATGCTATCGTAAATCCACTGGCGGAGCCGTCTGCAAAAGCCTTCTAACCCCCTCCACGTCCGTGCATTTCGCTAGGAGTTGATCAGTTTCCTTGAACTTCTCAATGATCAGTTTAGCAGTTTCCAATCTTGTTGCAGTTAGATCTCGGGAATTCCAAGCCACCAGCATCAGCAGCGCAATGTTCATCACGACCAACGCCAGCGATAGGGGCTGCTCTTTGAGCGTATCCACAAAGCCCCTGACGGCCTTGCCTGCCTCCTCGCTGGCGTTCAATTGGCCACCTCATATGTGACATCAGGCGTCGTCTTGCACACCGGCCAGTTCGCAAACTTTTGCAGGGGGTTACAGACAAAGCACGCTTCTGAGTGATATGTGGCAGGTCCCGGAACGCTGAAGGCCGGCAGAACAAATGGGCGGCGCAGTTTTTCGCTGAACGGTTGCCGGTCTGGACCAAAATATCGCTCAGTCCGTGGGAGATCGTGGGTCACGCCGTCGGCGCCCATAATGGTCCGGCTGACATGCAATGAATTGATAGGAGAACAGTTTTTGTAGTTGTCGTGAAGCTCGATGGTCCACTCGACAACTACGCACCCGTTGGGGCGCACCTCATCGTAATAGTTGGCGTCCGGTCCACACTCCATCTGGTGCCCTGAAACGATCACTCCAAACAATCGGTCATAGGGGCCATTTCGATCCAGCGCCCACAGGACCATCGGGACAGTAAGCGCAACGGTGCCAGACACCATCAGGAAGGTCGAAACAAGTTGAAAGATCCATTGCATGGTGTCAGCCTCTCACGACTTGCCGGCATGCATTCCAATATAAGCCGCTATTGCCCCCACCATGGATGCTACGATCACCACGAACCACTGAACCGTTTTCATTATCGCCGCCCATGCCTCACGAGTTGCTCTTTGCGTCCGGAAATCGTCCTGGATGGTCTGAATGATTGTGATTGCACTACGAAATTCCTCAATCGTACCATTAAGGTCGCGCATGGAGCGAGCTTGTGCGGATATGACATCTTCAATCAGAACGAGTCTGCCCTCGATTTTTCCAAGAGGCGTTTCGTCGCCGTCTGATCCACCTCTGTCACGTATCGGCATTGACCATTACCATCGCCCATCGAAGATCGGCATCATCGAAGGGAAGGCATATGAAGACCGCCTCCGCCTGCAATCAGAGACAGCGCAGCAATGATAATCAGAATGAGAGCAATGACATAAATGCCGTTTTTGATGTTTTCCGGGACGACCAATCCAAAAACAGCAAGCGCGTAAAATGTCAGCCACAATACTCCAAGTAAGACAATGATGCCGATTAGAAGCCACAGGATACTGATTGCGAGAGCGATCATGGTAGCCTCCTTTGCTCAGAGCCGTCCCAAAACAGTCCCAAACCGAGCCGCAGTCGCCCACGGCCCGGTATGTTGGAGGTCAACGGTTAGGCTGGAGGCGGCGTTCCCGCATTGAGCGCGGTGTCGATTTTTGCTTTGTTTGCCGTCAACCCAGCAAACACCTCATCAACCTTTTGCTGCACAGCCGGCGGCAACGCTGTCCCGGAGAGAGCGTCAGCAAGCTGTTGCTTGATGCCGTCAATCAGAGATTGGATGCTATCAAGACGACCGCTTTCGTCGGTGACTTCAGCAAGAACTTCATCAAGAGTGGCCATTAGGGCCTCCTGGTTTCGGATGATGAGGTCGCGAAGTTTTGCAATCTCTGCCTTGACCTCGTGCAGGCCGGGATCGTGATGGTGATAAAAGTGGTGATGATAGTGTTGCTCGGTCATGAGTCAGGCTGCTGCCGGGGCCTTAGGAACTGCTGCTGGGGTCGGGGCATCCGCCACCTTGGGGACCTCGACGGTGTTTGCCGCCTCACCCGAGCCGCCCAGTGCAGTCGGAGTGGTCTTCACCGAATCGGCTTCAAGCGCAGCCCGCGTGGCGTCGCCGGGAAACGCATCAACGGTCAAACCCTTCGCGGTCTGATACGCGATGACTGCGGCCCTTGTCTTCGGGCCGAGACGCCCGTCAATGTCCAAGTTGGGAGATGGTGACATAACCTTATTCAGCAGTTGCTGGATTTTCATCACGTAGTCAGGAGCAACGAGCACGGCGCCGGCCGCGACTTGCAGGTCTGGCTTAACGTCAGGGAAAAATGCCGCCCCGTTGTGCGCAAGCCAATCGAGAAGGTGCGTACTGCCCAGATCCTTGAGGTCCTCCGCAATCGAGTTGACGGTGAAGCCACGCGCGATGACCCGCTGAACAAACGGCAACAGGCTCATAATTTGATCCATGTGGGTCAGAAGCGGGATGAGAAGTGACAAAGGGTTCATGGGCATCTCCTATTTGAAGAACGATTTAATCCAGCCCCAGATATCAAAATCTCGCCAGTCTGCCGGGGCGGGAGCGGGAACAGGCGGTACAGGCTTCGCCACTATAGACGGGATATCTGACGGATACACAACCTCCACCTCATCGTCAGTGGTTATTCCGAGCGAGGTCATGAGGCCGTGACTGAGGTCGGCGATGCGTCCTGTGGCCTCGTTTGGCCCCCAATCGGCAGGCCATGCTTCGAGTTCCAACCCAGTCTTTAACGCGCGAACCCTCGCCTTGTGCTTTAGTAGGTCGATCTTGGATTGATACGGCTTATCGTAGGACCAGCGGCAGGCAATGAAGAGTTTCGCCGTGTCTAGTCGCCGCGCCAGTCCGGTCGTGCCAGGAGGCTGCTCTGGCAAAAAGATGGTCGGTTGATCATCCACGGCATCGATAAATGCTAGCCCCTCGCTGGGCGTCACGCCAGTATCGAGCGGGCCCCCGAACCAGCTACACTTGCCAGTCAGATACAGGGACGGCCGGACCACGGGCGTCGGCAACGGGGCGATTTTGAGCAGGGCCTGCCACGTCTCAGGACCCACAATCCCGTCAGCCGTAAGCCCCTTATCGTGCTGGAAGTCAGTGACGGCAATCCGCGTTAGGTCACCAAAGATGCCGTCAACCATCAACAACTGCTGTACCCGGCGAACGTCGTCGCCATTGCTGCCGAGCTTCAAGGTCGGGGGGTAGATCGATAAAGGCGGCGGGTGGTCGCCGGGCTTGGAAACGCTGTCACCGCCCTCGATGTCCCACGGCCGGGGATCGTCATAGTGCGCCGCATCAGCCTTGACCGAGATATGGACGTGATGATCGTGCGGATTCGAGCCGGTGTACGGTCGCCAAACCCACGCTGGATGATCTTGCCCCGTTCCTGATGCTATGCGGCTGTTGCTGATGACATATTTGATGCGCTCGTCCTTGTTCCGCAGCAGCATGTCGGCAAAGGCGTAGGAATCAAAATAGGGCGGATCGTGCGTGATGTCGCGGGCACACACCACTCCATCCTGATTAGGCTCATGATCCGAGTTAGGGTTCTGCTGATGGTGCTGATCTGAGGCAACCGTACCGTCGCTTGACTTGTCGCGGTCAGGCCATTTTGCGTTGACCTGCACCAATATGGTGTCGAGTGATTTGGCAACGCGCCACGATTCGCTCACAGATTATTTTTCCACTTGTTGACGATGGGAAGCACGAGCACGCCCGCAACCCCAAACCCAAGCGCAAAGATAGCCAGCATGTTCAGGCTGTATGCCGCAATGATTGCCATCGCATCGATCACGTCGCTCACTTTGGCACCTTGGCTTCCAGTTCCTTGATCCTGGCCTGCGCTTTCGCCAGGGCATCGTTAGCCGCCTCAAGCTGGACACTCAGAGTGATATTCTGCTTGAGCAGAGCCCCGATCTGTAAAGCCTCGCGCTGTTCGATTATTTGTTGCGGTGTAGATTGCTGTTGCGCAAAGGTCGGCGTTGTCAAAAACAGAACCGGCAACACATAGCGGAATCGCATGTCTATTATCCTCCACTCTGAGCCATACAGGTGTAATTAATCTTATTTGATGACGTGCTTGTCTGCACGGTCGTAATAGCAGTGGTGGAAACTGTGTAACTCTGTGATGCCAATGGTGTTGCTTGCCATGACACTGTGCAATATGGGGCGGCCACATAAGCCACGTTGAACGTAATGACGCAGCCGGTTGCCGTAGTCCCCATCGTCACTTCACCCGCAACGTCTGATCCGGTTATTGCAGGCGAACCACCGCCGCAGGCGGTCAGTGCGGGTGCTGTTCCAGACGGAGCTAAATGAGTGGCGTTTCCGATAATGCTTAGTCTGGCTGTGCTGCTCGTTTGAAAACTAAGTGGCATATTAATGCTTGTCGCAATGGCACCGAATGTCGCTCCATCCGTAGACAGATACACGGCAGAAGTGTTTCCCCCAGTCACTCCAATTTCAAAACCCGCGGTATTCCCCGCAGTTCCGACAATGTGAACAAATCGAGACAGGCCAATTACGCTGCCGGCCGTAGTGCCAACTCCCAAACTGCCAAGTGTAGACGACACGCCAGTATTAGTGACAGAGAGCAGTCCAGTCCCACCGACGCTGAAACCAGGACTAGCGAAAGCATTGCCGCTAAAGGTAGCAGCAGAAAAATCTACACCATTGGTATGTGTACGCGATACCTTCAGAACATTAACGCTGTCACTCTCATCCGAGAAACATGCGGTCTTGAAAGCTGGCGTCGTGTCAACCACCCCTCCCGGATCGGCAACACAACGCACTCCGTAATTGTACCCCCTTGACAGGGCGATGGATGAATCAAACCAGCCAGTCCCATTAGTTTGCACGCCCCATGTCATAATCCCGGCAGTGGTTCTCCCAATCGTGGATGCGCCATTGACGATTTCGATGCCGTTCTTTCTCGTATTAGCTGAACCCCAAGGATCGGTTGTCGAGTTGGCTACGAAGAAGTTGTTCACTTCAAGCTCAATCGCGCGACCGCTGGTATCGGCCCATCCCGCACCATTGTCTCCGTATAATGTGATGACATTCAAACCCCAAATCGAATCACGATTGAGATTGTCAATGTACATCGTGCAGTTGACGCTTTGATTTGCTCCGGGAGTAGCAGTTGGATTGTTCCCAACCCAGAACTGGCATCCCATATTTTTGCCGGCCGGGTTGCCAGATGAGGCGGCATTGTTAACGACAAAGAGGGGACCGCGCCCCGTTGTTGTCCCGATTACACTAGTCGCGGTTACGATTGCAAAGCTACCGTCATCAGCGATTGTAGGGATTGAATTCTGGATTAATTTGCCAGTGGTTCCGTCAAACCGCGCAATGGCATTGTCCGTAGCCGAAGCAGGGCCTGTCACAACTCCAAAGACGCTTGTGGCCCCAGGTCTTGGCAATGCCTGCGAGCCTGTCGGATTTCCACAAATTTGGCCAGCACCGAATTGCCCATTGCACTGTGCATGCGCCGTTGCAGGAGTTAGGAAATAGACGACGGCAACTGGAAGAGCCGCAAGAATATGTTTCATTGTTTCACCCGACGATGGTCCAGTCTCCAGAAACCACGCACAGAACATAGAACGCGAAGTTTCTGGTGATTGTGATGCTTATGAGCCTGTCTATCGTATTCATTCCGGCTCGATTGATTGTGATTCCGGCTCCAACATTGCCGCTGATGTCTTTGAGCAAAAGTTCACCGCTTGGATTGTCGGCGGCCCACGTCACAGCATCAGGGAGTGTTGATAATGCTGTGCCCCCAACATTGAAAAACACCCTTGAAGCAGACGTCGGGATCACAGACGGCGTGGTTGTCACGCTGATCTCGCTGTAAGAATTCTCATTCCCAGAAATGATGGACGCAGTCAAATCTCCCGATATTTCTATCTTGAGTGTCATCCGACAAATGTCCAGTTTCCAGAAACGACACGGAGAGAGAAGAATCCGTAATTGCTCAGGATTTGGAACGTCGTTAGGCCGTCAATCGTATTGCTCCCGGCACGATTGATGGTGATGTTGTTGGTTGCCGCAGCACCGCTTATATCCTTGAGCAAAAGCGATCCAGTAAAATTGGTTGCCCAAGTCGCCGCGTCTGGAAGTGTCGCAGTAACTGCCGATCCGACGTTAAAATATACGGCACTGACTGTTGCTGGTATCACCGCAGGCGTGGCAATGATCGTCGTATTCACTGGAGCAATGAACCCGGCGATCTGCTCCAATGCTCGTTGCACATTCGTCTGCGAGATTGTTCCTCCAACAGCCGTCGTCGGCTCGACGCGAATCCGGCGGGCAGATTCCCGCGTGATCAGAAGATCGGTATGGATTTGTGTCATGGTGCAACCCTATAAAATTCGGAGGATCACCGGCAACACTATCGACGGAGGCATGTTGTTGTGAGCCTGACTTCCGCCAGTCGCGTTTGTCGTGGTGATTCCAGTGGATGCCGCGTCAATCGTTGCTACGCGATTTGCGGCACCAGAACCACCAGCAAAGTTAGCCCCAGCCGCAGTTGCGTTGGTCAGCGGCAAACTTGTCGTATGGGTATGGCCGGGATCGGTGATACTGTGAGAGTGCGACGGGATCATCGTGCTGTCGAGAGTGATATTCTGCACGCCGCCAGTAGCTCCAATCAAAGCTCCGTTAATTCCCGATCCAGCAGTCGTCACAAGACCCGGATCGGCACCCCCTCCCATCGTGGCCGTTGGGATGATCATCCGGCTTCGCAAATCAGGAATGTTAAACGTCGTGCTGCCGTCGCCGACACCGTAGTATGTGCCAACCAATCCAAAATATATTGAATAGGTGCTGCGTGATATAGCCTGCCCAATTGGAAAGACAAAGTTGCTGTTGGGGAGAGATGGTGAATAAGTCAAAAACAGAAGCGCCCCAATCGGAACAATGAGAGGCGTGCCAACAAATCCCTGTAAAATGAACTCGCCCACAGAATTGTAGTATGTCACCACGTAGGGAGTGCCAAGAATAAGTGTACCAGACCCGAGATCACCAGCGGCCCCCGTCTGCGAGCGGATCGGCTTAGCCGTGAGTCCATCGACGGCAAGTGTCACCGGGCCGGTGTTGGTGACATTCGGCACGAACGCAAACATTTGGCCGTCCATATGGGCCAGTGTATCGAATGCAGGAGTTTGCAAGCTCGCCAGCACATAGGCGGTGCCAGTTCCCGTCGTGACGAGTTTGCCGGAAATCAGATCGCGGAAATCCGCCGTGCGCGCCATCATACTCCTGGCGCTATCGTTCACGGATGACGGACTTTGGCCCTCACTCCAATTGATGGTCGGGTCAGCAGTCGAGTTTGTCGATGCCGTGGTAGACCAATTCCACCAACTCATGCGATTTTCTCCCGTCCAGTAGCCCGCGCAATAGCCCGCGCAAGATCAAGCCCCTTGGGCTGCGGGAAGTTGATGGGGGGCATTTGCGGCATGGCTGGCTGCTGTTGGGCAGGCGCGGACATCGCCTGAAGCATCTTCAGCAGTGCATCGTTGTCCGGTGCTGCATTCTCCGGGACGACCGGCACGGCCCCCGTCTGGGACGGCACGGCAGGAGCCTGGGAGGGGGCTGTGGGAGACACTGGTGCCCCGCCCATGGGCTGGGGCATGGCCGGTGTACCCGATGCAGGGGCAGGAGCATTCCCTGCGCCAGTGAGCGCGCGATTGAACCTGTCCATCCATAGATTGCGGAAGTCCCCAGCCGTTGGGTCCGTCCCGGCGAGGGGGTGTTTTGAGGGGATGTTGCCGGTGATCGCGGCCCTCGCCATTGCATCGCCGCTAGCGAAGCCTTTGCTTCTGGCCAACGCATCGGAATAATAGGGCCGCACAACCTGCCACGCCGGCACACTCGGATCAGCCGTGAGCAACGCAGGCCCGCCCGCAATACCCTGTTGATGCGTAAAGTAAAGTTCCGATGGTGTCGGCTCGCGGCCAAGCCTCTGCGTCAGCACATTGGCATGGTTGATGGCTTCCCGCTGTACCGCAGCAGTTTGCGCGGCTGGATCCATCCGATTCGCACTCGTAATGCCATATTGTGCTTCCTCCCGAGGCCCGAATTGTCCCAATCCACGATTGGAGCCCGTTACTGCCCTGGGATTGCCCCCGCTCTCGATCTGAAACAGCGCAGGCGCATATCTGGGGTCAATCGCCATCCGAGCGCGGATTAGCGCGGCCTCTGGGGATGTGGTATCGTCAGCCATGACCTATGCTTTCCTGTTCGCCATGCTTGGCATCTATATGCTGGCGAAATGGCTCATCCTCAGTGTCGGACTTTTTTGGATGCTACCGCCTTGGCTTACCATATTTTTCTATGCCGCATATGTCATTGATAGGTCGGATGAGGCTCAGCTTGAACGCTTGCGGCCTTCGATATGGCCGCATCGGCTTGTCGAAGTGAATTCAAAAATCGCGGCTGGCTCGCAATTCGCATCCCTTGCGCCACCCGCGCATGATTGTTTGATGCTAGAAGTTCTGCCACCTGACGAGCTACCCGCTCATTGACATAGCCCCTCGCCTTCAATCCACCAAATGTTAGCGCCGCATTGAGATACGTCTGCGGGTCATACACGTTGCCACCTTCCAAAGCCGTCCCGATGCCGCCGGCAAGTATCAAATCTCGCGTCTGCCGTGCCGTCGTTGAATAGCCTTTGACGGTGCTCTGGCCCAAATGCATGATCTTCTCAAGCCGCAACATTGCCTCTACCTCACGGGCGCGCTGCGGCCCGAGAGCAATTTGCAGACGCTCGATATCGGCATCGGATTTGAGGATGAGACCCGCCGCATTGCGCGTGTTGCCAAATTCATGCAGTTGCCGCACGAGGCTGTCTACAAACCCGTCCTGAAACAACTGACGCTCTGGAGCCGACATTCCAGCGACAGTTCGACGGGCTGCATCGTTCTCGAATTTTGCGGCTGGCGTTGCAAACACACGACCAGCTTCAAGCGCGTTATGTGCTCCAAAAAACTGTGCCGCACCGGCACGCGCTTGCCCAAATTCAGGAACCATTTGGTCAAGCTCAGCGCGCAATTGATTGGCTTGCGTGCTAAGTACGCTGCCTTTGTCTTTGAGCCCTTTGTCAAATGCGGCACCCGCCTCATCGCGTAGATTGCGATAAGTATAATCCCAGAAACGCAAATCAGGATAGCTTGGCACGCCAGTTGCGCCGCGCTGAAACTTAAGCATACCATTTTCAAAAGTCACACCAGGATTGAATCCACCATAACGCTCCGCAACCGCTCGCCCTTTTCCGCTCTCAACAGCCTCCTTCATTGCCTTGATAACGTCGGGGCTCGATGTCAGGCGCTCTAACTCTGGCGACCAAATTCCCTGTGGGTGAGCCACATCGGCGGCAGTGCGCGCTCCTTCATACGCCCTGTCATTGACCGTGCGTTGGACGTTGGCGATGGCACGATCTTGCGCTTCTATATTCGGATAATGAAACTGAGACTGCAGCCAATTGCGCATCCGGCCGGATTGCGCCTCGGTCCTTTGCTCCATTGCGTTGGTGAGAATCTGTCCACCCTCAGCCGAGGTGTTGACTGCACTCTGCGCCAACCGCCTCCCAGGCTCGCCGGCCGTATCGAGCACCGTGGTCGGGAAGCCTTGCGCCTCGGCCGACATTGCCTGCGCTGGTGTCAAAGGGTTCCGCGGGTTAGTCGGTGTTAACGCCGCAAGGTCTTGCGCCCGTTGGGCTGTAACAGCGACCTTGCGGGCCGCCTCCTCCGCAGGGTTGACGATCCCGCGAATGAGATTTCTGCCGCCTTCCACCAGCCCGCCAACAATGCGCCCCGTCACCGGAGCCGCAGCGCCGATAACCGTTCCCAAGCCTCCAGCCGCTAATGGATCATTGCCGCGGACCAAGGCATCGGCGGCAGCAATCCCGCCTCCGCTCACCGCATTCCGCGTTGTCTGGCCGACGAGCGTATTCCCGCCCATACCAACGGCCCGTGCTGCCATCGGGCCCAGTGTACCGGCTGCAAGGGGAAGCGTGGCACCAACTCCACCAGCAAGTTGAGCCGCAGTGTCCACATACGGATGCTCAGCGGAGAACCTCTCGTCCTGCTTGTTCTGCAATTCAAGAGACTTGGCATAGCGTTCGCCAAATGTCGGTTGATCCAGCGTCTCTGGCCCCTTGGCAAGAAATGGCTCGACAATCGGAGCCAGCGCAGCATTTGTAGCTGCGTTCGCCTTGTTGAGAAGGCCGCCAAGAATAGGAACGCCAGTCGCCGCCGAGCGGATAACCTTATTGGTGGTGATGGGCTCTGGGGCGGGGGGTGGCGCTGAAGTTCCGCCACCATTCTCCGCATGCCATTGCTGCGCCCCGGCCATCGCCTGCGCCTCATCCGGCGCTTCGATGGTGAGTTTCTTACCGAGCGGCGTTTCAATGGTGTAAGTTGGCATTACTGCACACTGAGAATCTTGAACTGACCGCCGGTGGCAGCCGGAGCAGTTGGAGCATGCGGCGTCTCTATAGGCCGCCCCACCGCATCAAGAGGCGCAAACTTGCCCCCGTATTGTTTCTTTTCCTGCGCCTCTGTGCCAGTCGGGTCAAGTTCTGCGAGATAGCCCTTGATGGCGTTGGTGCGCTCTCTAATCTTTGCACGCGCCAACGCCTGTTCTGCACGATCCTTTCCAAGAGTTTGCGCGATGTTGTCGTAGATTTGCTCAAAGCGGCCAGGAAGCAGTTTCAACTCCCCACGAATTGATCCAGCCATTGCTTCTGGCGCCTGGAATGGTGACGTATTTTTGGCGAATGCCTGACGCTCCTCAACGCCGCCGGGCGAATTAGTGTAAAACTTCGTTATCTCTTGACCGTATTTACCCGTATCTGTTTTAAATTCATTGACGATACCCTTCTGCTTCTCACCAAGTGACCTCAAATAGTTAATCCCCTCAGATGCTGGAGCAAAACCAATGCCGGCATTCTTCAGCTTGACAGCATTCTCCGCCGCTCCCTCCAAATGCGTCAACGAGGTGCCGCCATAGGTGATCTGCCCGCCAATCGCGCTTGGCTTGACGGTATCCTTCAGTCCAACCTCCATCAAACGACGACCGGCAAACGCCGCATCGCTGACATCAATGCCAGCCTTGCCCGCATAGAGACGGCCATAGTTCCGTATTGGCTCAGCCATCGTCTTCATTCTCGGATTGCCAACAGGGATTTCCTTGCCCTCCACGAACTGCTTGATGCCCTGTTGCATCTCAGGCGAGAACTGGTCGAGATACTTCTGCGCATCAGGCTCATTCGGATCGTAATAATTCCGCCCCTGCTTGATGATGCCATTATTCGGTGGGACGGGAACCGTACCCTCCGGGATGTTATTAGGCGCGCTCGTTACCGCCCCTCCTGTCCCGCCCGGAGAGCGAGCCGCAGAAAACTTCTGCTGAAACTGTTCTGGCGTCAGCGTTTGACCACCGGGCCCCATCATGACGATGGTCTTGCCAAAAGGTGTCTCGCCTACCGTCACCGGCTTCCACCCGCCGAAATGCTCGGCCAGAAGGCTCTTAAGGTATTCTGGGTTCTGCGATGCTGCGATAACATCGGCCTCAGAGATACCCGGCTTTGACCTTAAAGCCCTCGCTGTCGCATTCTGCTGCTCAGCGAGCAGCCGTTCCTTGTATAGTTGGGTTGCCTGCGGAGCAGCCGCAGTAAACCCGCGGCGCATGCCCGTGCCCAGCGAGGGCGCACCAGCAAATCCACCACCCATAGCCAGCAGCAAAGGCGCATTCGCAGGGTCGAATATCTTGCCGAGAATACCACCAAATCCACCCCCACCCGGAGGCGAGTTGTTGACTGGTGCAGCCGGTGGAGGTTGCCGAATGGCGGCAGGATCGGCCGCAAATGCGGATTGCGGAGGAGGCTCCGGGACATTCGGCTCCGCCGGCTTCGGAGGCTCCGGTTCTGGCTGCGGCGGCGGTTCTACACTAGGACTCCTCTGCGTCGGTATTGGACGGCCATTGAGGTACGGCACTGGGGCACGCGCCATGATATCATCAGGCGGCGGCGGAGCAGAAACAGGGACTGGCGCAGGGGCCGGCGGAGGCACCATAGCCGCCGCATTCAGCATGCCGGGTTCCTGTGGCTTCATCCAAGCGCCGCCCTCTTGAGGGCGCATGCCGGTGCCCTGCAAGGCGGCCGCCATCTGCTGCGGGATAGCGCCGCCCTGCATAAGCAAATCTTCGAGCCATCCAGCCATCGGAAATCCTCAACGAATGGGTCCAAGACCGCCCGTAGGATCACCCTGCGGCATCATGGGAACCTGCGGTTGCTGTTGCCCAAGGGCCGGGAAAAGCTTGGCCAAGAGGCCCGGTTGCCCCATCCCGCCCATCGGTGCCACTCCCGGAGGTGCTAGATTGAGAGGAGCAGCCGGGGGATTGAGCAATCGCTGTAGCAGCCCGGTTTGCTGCGGCTTCCCCATATTCAGCGCCTGCATGCCCATCTGCATCATCGCGTTGGGACGCATCTGCACCGGCTGGAATTGCATCGGTTGGTACGGCATTTATGCGGCCCTTTCCATTGCGGCAGCCTTGTCAGTTGCACGGTGGTAATCCACACCCAGCAGCCCCATGCCGATATGACCCACCGCGTCAGGATTACGCCTGCCGACCTCTTGCGCCAACAACCCAATCTCGGTCTTCGGTGATCCCTTGATCTTGTAGCGATAGACCTTCTGACCGTCGTTGAGTTTACCGACAGGCTCGATGTCGTCTTTAGCGCGCTCGTCCGATAAGGCCGGTAGCCATCCTGCGGGGCCGAATGCGCCCGTCGCACTGAGGATGCCCGTGCCCCCGAGAGCACCTCCGAGGATATTGCTGAGCGTGTTCTGGGGCTGCGTCGTCGTTGAGGTCCCACTCGACTGCCCCCCAAGCCCCGCAATCCCAGCCACTGGATTGAGCAACGCCGAGAGGTTCCCGTAGGGCTGTTGGAACTGAGCATTGGCGGCCCCAAGTTGAGCAGTCCCAGGAGCCAGATACGCCTGCGCAGCCGCAGGAAGCAGGCCAACCGCATTGGCTGCGTTGGTCAACGGCACCTGTTGCTGGCCGGTGATTCCGGTGGCTGTCGAGCCGGCCCCGCCGAACAATGTGTTGTTTGCCGCATCCATACGAGCGGCGTTCTGGTTGTATTGATTGGCAATCGTCGGGGCGATGCCTTGCGTCAGACCTCGCCCGAGCGACTGAGCAAAACTGCCGGCGCCACTGGGATCACGTCCCGACCCGGCAAAAACACCCTTGGTCTGATTGGTGATGTCATTTGTCATCGTATTGATGGCGTCAGAGAATCCGGGCGTCGAATACGGATTGAGACCGGCGCCCGACGCCGTTGAACCCAGATTGCCCTGGAGCGTGCGATAGGCATCCCCCAGCATGCCAACCTGGGGCGCGGTCGAACTGCCAAACAGGTTCTTGATGGCATCACTGCTGCTATTGCCAAAATTGGGTATTCCAGATGCAGCCGTGCTGAGATTTGTCAGGGCCGACGACTGTCCCGGCGTGACGCTCGTATTCATCGAGCCATATTTGTTCAGAATGTCCTGCAACAACGGTTTCGTCGGCTCATATGGCGACGTTACGCTGTTCTGGTTCTGTGTCTGTGTGTCTTTACCCGGCATGGATAAGTCTCTTTTCGAGGACAACCCGTTTCACGTCATATCCGGGGAGCAAGCGCGTCCACCCACGTCTGCCTTCCATTGTCAACCTATCACACCCTTCTGCCCGTGCATAAGCCTCAATTTGCCGATGGCCTCTGACCAGCCAATCCTCCATCGCCCCTCCACCGCAGACCATCAATTTGCAGGCAAGACCCGAAGGCTTTGGCACCAATGCCGTGACCAATGCCGCAACAATGTCCCCGCCAACGGCATAAACCCACAGCAACAACTTCCCAGCCGTCAGCGCCTCAAGCATCTCGGGGGGCCTCTCCTCGTCTACCGCGGCATAGGCACGGCTAATCATAGGTCTAACAACGTGCCACACGTCCCGCACATTCTTTGGGGGGATGCAAATCAGGATATCGTCGCTCGTGATCATCTAGCCGCCTATGCAGAGGACCCCATAGGTCCGATCAGTCTGTCCATTGTTCGCGTGCGTAATCGAAAAACTGCCGTTCAGGATATCCACACTTTTGATGTAGGTCGTAGGAATAGCCGCCGCAGCATTGGCGGTTCGAGGTGACAGAAACACCTCTGAGTCCTTGCTACAGTTGATCGCCGAGACAACCGTCGTCGTCGCCCCAGCCGCGAGGGTCACCAGCAATGTCGCATCCGACCGGCCCTGGATAAGCTGCCGGATCGCTTGGACGACACGGAAAATACCGGTTTCGGTGGGCTGTAGATTGATAGCCATTTACGTGTCACCCGCCAACACCACTTGCGGCTGGACCGACGTTGCAAATGACCAAACCGATTCCGCGGGTATCCTCAATCTCGCCCTGGCATAGCGAGTCTCAATGGTGAACCCGCAGAGACCCTGATTATTGACGGGGGATTCTGGCGTGTAGGACACCGTATCTTGCGGCCCAATCCGGCATCCAATCGATACCGCCGCATCTGGGCTATCCGTGATCGGACGGGCGGCACTCACAAAGACCAACTGCCCCTCAAGATCCTGCTCTCCCGTCTCAATGACGGCCTCGATGTTTAGTCCCGTGAAAAATCCTAGTTTATGGTCGCTGGAAAAAGCAGCCAGTTCCGCAACCGTCGCCTTTGACACGCTGTCGAGCGAGAACGGCAATGCATCCAGCGAACCACCAATATGCCCTCCGCTCGTATAGGCATGAACAAAAGTCGATCCAATCAGATCGATGTGCGTTGAGTTGATAACCGTGAAACGCCACGTCGCGTTGGCCTCTGTCGTCCCGCCAACACCATAAACGACAATGAAATTCTGCCCGACGATGTTGAAGTCCGAATTCGACAAACCACCAGCCAGAGCGAGCCTGATCAATCCGCTGCCATTGTTCGCGGCTCCGGTGATATCCAATGGCGTGGGTGCAACGGCATCCAACTGTTCCAATGTCACCCCAGGTCTTGCAAACGATGTCAGGTATTCCCCCATAATTGGAAGTTTCGACCACCGCCCCTGTTCGCCAATGGACCAATCATAGCAGAGGATCGTGTCGAACAGACCAGCGGCACCATGGATGGATTTGTAGGCCCAATAGATGCGGGTACCCGTGGGGTCCGTGGCACCAATGCAAAGCTGGAGATTACTCTTATCAACATCTTTGAAAAACGTCGTATCAACGCGCTCTTTACCGATTGGCTGCGGTTTTCCGCCGGACTCGATGATCTTGAACCCCTGCGCCGACAGGAAAAACGTCTTCGTCCCGGCATTGATGACGGAGTAGTGCGCAAAAACGGTATCCTGCGTCGATATGCGGACAATCTGAAATGTCGTAGGAGAGCCCGGAGCAAAGATGATGCTGCGAATGGCCTCGTCCTGAAACAACAGCCCATAGGCGTCACCGCCCGAAAGACTTAAGCATGACCCTCCGTCTGGCATGTCCTGAAAGTCAGACGTGCCGACCCCGGCTGTCCATTCCTCCGGTGCATCAAGGTCGGACCACTGCAATCTGCGAGGGTTGGACAGCAATCCGCTCAAGACAAGAATTTGTCCTACGACCGCAATAAACCTCGCATTTGGGGGCGAGCCCAGGAGATCGACAAACGTCGTGGCCGAGGCCATGGTAAACTTCTGCGGTGGGGTGTTCTGATTGACCGCAATCACAAGATCATTGAACTGCACAAATTGCCAATTGTCGCTCGTTACCAAGGTCGGATAGTCCGTCCCGCCAAGCGAGACATCCGTCCAAGTAAACAGCGAGTTATCGAGCAGATATAGCCGTTTGTCCGTGCCAGCAAATGCTGCTATCGACCCGTCACTACGTCGCGCAAAAAAGAACCCGCGGCATGCGCTTGGCAAGGCATCAGTCAATTCCACAAGCGACTTGAACGGCCCATAGCCGTCTGCGCGAGCCAACACACCACTGACAATCGACGTAATCCCCGTGCCGAGGTCGGACAGATCAGGCCGCCATTCTGGGAAGGGAATGCTCTTGGCCATTACTTGCCTCTAGGCCCCAGTGACCCAAATATCTGCTGCTCCGCCGGCACCGGCACTAATATCCCACGCTCTCGCGCCATGTGCATTTTTGCCTGTGCAGGGGTCATAAAACGGTTGGCCCCCATCCTACCAAACATATCGTTGGCAACCTCAGCAAATGCTTCACTCGGTGAAATCCCCTTCGCCGCCGACAAGTTTTCAGCGGCACTCCATACCGGCTCCGATTTCAGCATTTCATCCGGCCCCATCCGCTTTACGTAGTTTTGCCAAATGCGATCAGATGGCGGCAACGGCGGGGGCAAGTCTGCAAGAACTTCGGCCTTTGACGTGTTTACATTGGCGGCTTTTGGAGCGCGTACGTCTTGCGGCTGGATTCGAAATGGCTCCTTCGGCGGTAACGACATCTGCGGGCCCGATGCCAGTGCCCCAAATATCTGTTGGTCTGCCGGCACGTCCTCGGTCAGCCAAGGCGGCTTTGCGCGCCGTTCCTCCGGCGTCATGTTCATGCGGGTCTGGACGTTGCGGGCTTCGACTTCGCCGGCCGACCGCTTATAGGCTGTCTGAACAGCGTAATCTTGCGCCATTCGATCTAGATTTGGATCTTTTGAAGACTTTTTAACTATCTTGACGTATTCCTTGTAATCCTTTTCCGGAGCCAGTCCCTCATAGTTAGCAGCCTTTGAATAAACCTCGCGTGACAATGGCGCCTGTTCTAACGCCTTGCGGCGCTCCATATAAATATCCCACGCGGGCGTACCGGGGCGTAGCCCGAAAGTATTCGATCCCTTCGCGAACCCCTCCACATCTTGGACGGCATGTTGGCCCTCATGCAAAACGGTACTCAAGGTCTCCTTGGGACGAGCCATGGTGGCATATGACAGGTGTGGGTCTTCCCCTGGCTGGTATGAGCCTTTGTAGCCAAACATATCTTGTCTGCGTGTTGGAATCTCAGCAACATTTGGATAGGCACCATATAATTCAGGGTGTTTCATGTGAGCCGACAAAGGCTGATGAGTGGCGTCCATGAGTTTTAGTTGATCATCCGCAGATGCTATCGCCTTACTGGTCTGCTCTCGGTATTTCGGATTGGAAAATCCAAGGCGTGGTAATCCCATCCCCTCAAATATATCCTGCGCCAATTCTAGTCGATGCTGCGGTTGCTGAATGTTTGTTTGCATTGCAGCAGCATTATCCGGTATCTCAAACCGCCACTTGTCATCCCCTCCCTTGAACCAGCCGGTATTGTTCCAGATTTGCTCGCGTGGAATTCCAGCCGTCGCCATCTTTTCCGCTTGCGCCAATGCCGCCTGATCTGCCGTCTGGGCTAACCGGCCGCCGAAGATGCCAGCCGCACCACGCACAGCGGCAGGAGCACCAGCGCCAACGCCCATCGTTGCCACATCACCGGCCCATGGAATGGCCTCTGAGGTTGTCATCCCCTGATCCATCGCGCGCTTAGGGGCCATCACGATGTTGCCGAGCATGTTGGCAACGCCCATCACACCGCGTTGCGCCAAATCCGCCGGCATTGCTGGATTGCGCGGCACCGGCAAGAGCGGGTCTTCAGCCATCGGCGCTAATGAGCCCCAGGTGTCGGACATCACGCCACCGCAGCCAGTTCATTGTGGCTATGCGGGATTGGCTTCACGTCGGCATCCTTCGGCTGATTTCGAAACGGGCCACGCTCGATCTTGCTTTCCTCGCCACGGCACCATGCCGACCATGCCATCCAATTCACGCCAATCTTTTTCGCATGCGCTCGTTCGTTTGGCGTCCCATATCTGCGATGGGCGCTCAAGTAAATCGCCTTGCGGTCAGATTCGTTTGGCTCACGCTTTTTGCTGACCCGAAACGATAGCAGCAGCCGCTGGAGTTCGCGCCATTCAGGCACCTCGTGCGCAAACAGCATGTCGGCAACATCAACCTTCCGGCCTTCTATCATGGCCGACTTGGGAAGGTCTTTGTTGACATACATCGTGCGCCCGTCGCGGCTCATGCATGACATCCACGGTCCATCGTGCGTGCGGTCAACGCGGTGTCCGTTGTTCGCAATCCGCTCTCGAATGGCACTGGATAGAGGCAACATCAGAACCTCATGGGGCGCACGCGGCCTGTATATGCGACCCTGTTCGCCTCTGATTTAAGCGTTGACCATGCTGCATACGTAGCACCCGCTGGCTGACCTCTTGCTGGAACGTCAGGCGACATGGCAGCAGCCATCTGCTGATTGCGCGTGCGATGGGTGGCAATCTCATACTTGGCCCTAGAGCGGATCAATAACTCTGCATCCGTCATCCACGGATTGTCGGCCTCATCATCAGTCGCAGGAGCCAATCGATTGAGGAACAGCCCGAGGATCATCGGCCAGACTTGCGAGGGCACGGCCGCCAACAGCAACTGATTCCCACCATACGCATAGGACGACGGTTGTCCCTGCATCGTCGTTAGCTGATTGTACAGCGTGACATTTTCGACGCTCGTCCGACCCAATCCCTGATAGATGTTGCCAATCCTGATCAACACGTAGTCGATCTTCATCAGCGTCCCGATATTCGGATTATCCGCCGACGTGTAGATATACCGTCCCGCCACCGTGTTGAACGACGGTGGGGCATTCGGGATCGTGTCCGAGAAGCGAAACCGTTGGTTCTGGTATTGCTCGATGGCCGTGTTGATGGCATCGGCAATATCCTGGCTGTCAGGCGGGAAATCAGGGCGCGCGATGTCCCGAGAAATTCTGGCCTTCATGGTGGCGAGGTCACCCGACATTTTTCATCCCCGCGGCAAAGAGGTTGCAACACGGAATCCGCTGCACGGTAACCTTGCCAAACCCGGCATCCTCCATCGCGCGCCGCATCGTGGATGACACAAATCCACAATGATGAGCCATCGTGTTGGGGTACATCTCGACAAATGGCCGGTAGCCGTAGAACAGATCGAACCCGGTGACGGGGCCGGCATCAGAGTTGTAGAGCACATCGTCAGTCGGTTTCTGATCCTCAAGGTCGGGCACGAATATAAGAACCGCGCCGCCATCCTTGAGAACGCGCCGAAACTCGCCCAATGCGACCGACACCTCGTGCGGGTAGACGTGCTCTAGCGTGTGCGAGCAGTAGACAACATCGAATTCAGAGAGCGGCCCCAGATCAAGGATCGAGGCCACGATGTCGGGCTCCACGCCGGGATCAATATCAAGGCGCACGCTTACGCCCGGAAGCCATTCCGGCGTTGCCTCAGTGCCGCAACCGACGTGCAGAATGCGCTTCTCGGCCATTGGATTCCATCCTCATGGCCTCATCACGCGGTAAGGACTGTATTCCAAATGCCATCGACCATGCAGAAGAAGATTACAGTCTTGGTGTCAGACAAGGAATAGGACGACCCGGCCGTGACGGCATTGATCTGGTCCGTGGCATTTGCCGGGAAAATCGCCATTGCATTCGATCCGCTGACATTGGTCACAACGCGCCAGCGGCCCTGCTTGGCAAGCGGGAGTGTTGCGGCATCACCGGAACTGGTGACGGTCGTGAAGCGATTAAGCTGATAGATGAGAGCCGTGCCACCAGCAATCGTCTGCGTGGCACCAGCCGTGAGGCCATCCGTTGCAGACAGGTCGATAAATCCAGGCTTGAAAACCTGATCTTGGAATAGCGAAACCGTGCCATCGGCAGCAGTCGCGCGGCGATTTGCAGTTATAGCCATGGTATCCTCCTCTAAGCGGCCCTCAAGCCGACAGCATCAGGTTGCGGTTGCCTTAGCAGGAACGAGTGGAAGTTGCCGGGATAGACCTTATCCTTGGTGTGATGGTTGATATTGAGATTTGGGATGATCCAAATCTCTCCCCCGGAATCGCACCAGTTCCGGGAGAACGCATAGTCCTCACCAAACCATACACCCTTGTGGGCACCATGGTTAAACAAATCCACACTCGGATTGTAGGGCGGACCATAGACGAGGTGCGGATAAGAGGTCATGAAGTGACCGATAGCCTCTTTGGTTATCTTCAAAAACCCCGCAGGGACTCTGTCAGCCTTGATGCACCCGTCCGGTCGGCAAAGCGGACGACCATTCGGCTCGGTGAATATGCACCCCATGTATTCCTCAGGCCCATCGTGCTTGAACCGATAGGTCCCCGCAACAACGTCGCCCTTGGTCTTCAGGAGCGTCACGAGATCGGCAGGGTCCCAACTCAGATCGTGGTCAAGATACACAACAACGTCGGCCCCGGCATCCAACGCCTTGCGCGTCATCGATGCCCGAGCCGCCGAGATGTAGGGATTATTGAGTTCTGTCGCTAAACCATGCTCCCAGCCGGCGGCTTCGATCAGCGGGACCGAAGCCTCCAGCGAGGCGATGAAGGCATCATGAGGCCGGTTGACAACTGGATTGCAGAAGATGGCTTTCATGCCGACACCCTCGCAAATTCACCGAAATACTTGCGAGATGCAGCCTCGTAGGCAGCGCCAGCGGCTTCCTTGGTGGGATAGCGACCGAGGTGGATGTTTTTGCCATTGAATGTGATCTGTGCCCGCCATTGACGACGAGCCCTGTCCCATGTCGCGCCTTTGACGCCTGACCAACTATCGTGAGGCATGCGTGCGTTCCCAATGTTCTGAGACCGCGTAGCAGCACGCAGGTTGGACCAACTATTGTCGTGGCGAATATCGTTGATGTGGTCAATATCGAGAGTTGGCCACTCTCCGGTCATCCAAAACCATGCAACATGGTGACCACGATAAACGCGCCCATCGATGTACAGCATCAGATAGCCACCGCCATCAGCGTTGCCGCCGGGCTTGATGTAGCCCGCCGATTTGCCGATGAGATGAGACATTTGGGCGCGAGCGGCGGAAACCCGAGTGAACGATCCAGTATCGGGACTGTAGTGGATCAGTTCCTTCAGCCTCTCCATAGAAATTCTCTTGCGTTCACTATTCGGAACGCGCTTACGTTCGTTAGCCATTCTCGTCTCCTTACAGACTGAGTGGTTAGGGGTAGCCTGCTATGCAACTAGCAGGTTACCCCGAATTGTCAATTGCAACCTTAAGCTGAACCTTTCCATAAGCCTAGCCCAGTCAACGTATTGGCGATCTCCACGAGCAGAGCGCCAATCAGGGCCGAGGCCGTGGTGGAGGTGTAGGCTGAGATCACGCTCGTTGCCTGGATGGATGACGCCCGCTGGGTGGTCGGTGCCACACCATATGCGCCAACACCACCGCCAACGGATAGAACGCCATCAACTGAGATGTTGTTTGCCATTTATGAACTCCATCCGCCTTCGTAGGTGATGACGACAATCGCCTGTCCGGCGGATGCCACTGTCCCTGTCTGCGCGTATTTCACGTAGGGAGTGATATCTGCGGCGGCCGTGAGCGAACGGCCGTTGCCTCGGGTGATCGGGCCAGTCGTGCCAACGGTGATCGATGACGAGGCATTGCCGGGAATGTCAGCCGACGCAACCATGTTGTTGTATGCCGTGCTCACCGTTCCGACCGTCAGGGTGTTCGTGCTTGAAGCATTAAAGGCCGTGACGATCTCAACAAACACGCCAGTGATGAAAGCACCCATCGGCAGCGAGTTGTCGAATGGCACCGACCCAGATGACGACACCACACCATCGGTGTAGTTGATCGTCTTCTTGAGGGTATTGGTTACCTGCCTCGGGTCTTGGCGAACCGGAGGGGCGACTTGAGCAGTGTTCGTGGTCATGTGCCGCCCTCCCTTAAGTGTGCGCTACGGCATAAGTGGAAACAACCACCGTACCGTAATCGACAGAGTTATATCGGGTCTTCTTGAGACCGTGGATCGTCCAGGCAGACACTTCCATGCGGCGCTTGTGGTCGAACAGTTCCTCGTTCCAGCGATATTTGCTGATCGAGCCCCGTTGACCAAAAGCCATCATGGCAGCTTGCCCGCCGAGCAGAACCGCACGGCCGACGTTGGGAACCGCGGTACTGGTAGCCGAGATGCCCCTAGGCAGGACACCGTCCGTACCCGTGGAGTTCATGGCCGCGGTCTGCCGGAGCACAACGCCGTTCCATTCACCAATGGCACCCTCGTAGATGGGGTTGGCCTTCTTGGCCGACGTGTAGACGGCCTTGACGATGTCCTGCCATTGGCCGGTGGAGGTGTTCCGTCGCATATCGTAGACCTGATATTGGTCCAGATACATGACATAGCGGTCGGTCAACGTCATGTTGTAGTCGCGCCGCTGGCTGCCCATTGAGCCGCCACCGGCAAAAGTCGCCGGCCGGATCTTCGGAGAGGCGCTGACGGCCATTTCCTTCGCCTTGTCCACCAGATCGATGGTGAACGTATCGGTCGAAAGCAGAAGGTCATCGGACGCTCGTCCCGACTGCCGGATGATGCGGGTCGTTGACGCCGCTACCGTCGCATTCAGTCCGGTAAACCTCACGTCGGTCTGCAAGGTGTTCCCGCAGACCTGATTGAAGAATGCGACACTGAACCGCTTGGCGTACCAATCGGCCAGACCATCCTTGGCCTCCTCGCGGAGATTGAACGGGACTCGTTGCTGGTCGATGGTGTACTCGCTCTTCACCCCAACGACGTTGCCCAACTCGTTGATGAGCAGAGCATCGCTGTAGGTCGTGAGCGCCTCACCATTGCCCTCCGCGAGATTGTTCTCGGAGAAGCCAGCACCGTTCAACTGCATCCGGATGCCGTAGGTGATCTGGTCACCGGGCCCCTTCTGCAATTCCGTCTTGCGGTGGATGATGGAATTCGGGTCGTCCCCGATTAAGGGCCCGATGTCCGTGTATTTGAGCGCCTCGTGGTCGAGAATCTTGGACCAGACCTTAATCGCGAGGGCATCATTTACTGGGTAATTAGTCATAGCCATAGGATTCTATGCTCCCTGCTGGTCATACGCGGGGGCGAACTGTCCGAAAACCCTCTGACGCTCCGCTCGCACTGCGGCTACTGCGTCGTCAAAGTTTCGGAAGTATTTTCGAAGGCTATAGCGTCCTTGATATTCGACCCTGGCAACGTATCCGCCATCCTTGTGGCAGGTCACGCCCCGTTCGCCGGTCGAATTGTCGGATCGCAGCCTTGCATTTGACCGCTGCTGAGATTCGTTCGCGCGTCGGAGGTTCGACTTCCGGTTATTGGTTCGATCCAGATCATGGTGATCGATCTGGCGGGGAACCCATTCACCGTAAAGCATGAACCAAATTACGACGTGCTCACGATAATCATGCCAGTCGATGCATACATTCCGATAGCCTGACTGTTGGTTGACCCAACCCGCTCGACTGCCAATGGGGCTGCGCGAGCTTTTATGAACCCGCCAAGTCAGGATGCCCGTCTCAGGGTCCAACTTGAGAAGTTCATGACAGCGTTCGAATGTAGGCGTCGGCTTGGCCACTTTGCACCCAGCATGGGACGGCACGAGGCCGCCCGTTTCCGTCAAATGTGTGGGGTGCGCGGGTATTCGCCTGCGCGGCAGAATCCCGTGAGAGGCGGGGGATCAGCGCCGATCCCATAATCGGGGGGATCGCTCCGTGTGAGGATTTTTGCGTCTCGACGTAGCTTGCGCCAGTGCTGAGCGCCATCCTCAACGATAACGTCTAGAACTTAAATAGAGGTTTGTAAAGAGGGACGCTGATTAAGCGCCCCCCATGAGCCGCATCAGGTCACCACGGCTGACATTTTCCAGCAGTTCGCTGAACTGATCCTGCGGCATGTCGGCGAGTTTCTTGATGTCGAGCACCGGAGCCGGCGTTCCTCCGCCATGGGACAATGATAATGATGCATCCTGCGCGTTCTTGATGCGCTCGATCTCGGCGCGCACCGATGGCGCGGCAGGTTGTGCCTTGGCTGGAGATTGCCCATTGGCCACGGGTGATTTTTGCGCCGCCTGGGGGCGATAGCCAGTCTGCCGCGCCATCGTATAGACGGCCTGTGCAGGGCTCCGTCCCGTCTTGAGTGCCTGACTGACCAACGCCCGTTCCTCACGGGCAATCTCGGATTTGATTTTGTCGAATTCCACCGCAGTCAGGCCGGTTGGATTCGCCTCGTCAGTCAAATCCTTGCCAAAGTGATAGAGCGCCAACTGGGCCGTGCGGACTTGCATCAAATGGCTGTAGGCAGGGCCAAAGTTAGGCTCCGCAGCCGCAAACCGTTGCGCGTCTTCCATATAGGTGGATGCAAGCTGCTGTTCCGACGTTTCGGTCTGCCGCGTCGTCTCCATTTGGCCGATGCGCTCATCGAATGCTTGCTGCATCCTGACTTGTTGCCGCCGCAGCCACGCATTGTGGGCAAAGATA
>Ga0307503_10000067_pt1 | contig 65183 bp, 67 predicted proteins | sample 17_S_MG_FD_194514 | JGI IMG/M metagenome (GOLD analysis project Ga0307503, IMG submission 194514) | Soil microbial communities from Populus trichocarpa stands in riparian zone in the Pacific Northwest, United States - 17_S | ecosystem: Environmental > Terrestrial > Soil > Riparian zone > Trees... | reverse complement strand
TTGCGGGCTCGCATCGCAAGTCGCTTCCTTGCGCTTGCCGCGGCGGTTTCACTGAACTATGAGCTGGGGCGCAACAGCCGGGCCTTGGTCGACTACGTGGCCTGAGTCGTGGAACTACTCATCTAGCGCCGCACCGGCTGCCAGGCGATGACCGGGCCGATGGTCGTGGTTTCTGGGCTGTTGGAGAAACCGACGACGCCGGTGTACCCGCTGCGCCCGGTCGCTACATCGATCACCGAGAGCGACTCTTCTTCGCCCTTGGCCGTGAAGACTGCGACCTTACGGCCGTCGGAGGAGAAAACCCCGTTGGTCCGGGACTGGTCGGGCAATTCGGCGAGCATGCTGCCTTTGCCGCCGACCCGCTTCACCCAGAGGCTCTGGTCGCGCCGGAAGAGCAGCGTGCGGCCCTCGTCGGTGGCGTCCTCGACAAAGGAGGAGCCGGCCCCCGCGATCACCTTGCGGATTTTCTTGCCTTCGTCGCTCATCGCGTAGATGTCGGCGAAGGCGCTCGGCCCTTCGGTGCTCTCGCCACGACTGAAGACGATCGTCTCGTCGAGGTCGCGCGGGGCGAACTCGTCGACCAGCGAGGTCTTGGTGAGACGGGTCAGGCGAATGCCCGAAGGCCGCACCGTGTAGATGTCGTCGGCGGTGCCTCCACCCGTTTCGGCGGTGCTGCGCACGAAGGCGATCGTGCAGCCGTCGGGCGAGAAGGACGCTTCGTGATCGTCGTCGGGAGAGGCGGTGAGCGCGTGGGCGCTGCCGCCGGCCACCCTGACGGTGTAGAGGTCGCGCGGGGCGCCGACCGTGGCGCGGCGCTCGAAGAGCACGTACTTGCCGTTGGGCGAGACCAGCGGACGTGTATCGATTTCGGACCCTTTGGTCAGCTGCCGCTGGCCCGAGCCGTCTGCCCGCATCGCGTAGACATCGCCGGCGCGGACGAAGGCGATCGTGTGCCCATCGGCAGAGAACGCCGGTTCGCCGTCGGCAGGGTTTTCGGTCAGCTGATTGAGATGCCGGTCGCGGGCCGCGTAGATGCCACCTTCCGGCGCTTTCGGACCGACTTTTTTGCCTTCGACTTCAGAGACACGGTGGTCTTCGGTGACCATCGAGAAGACGATCGCCCCCGTTCGCGCCGGCGTCGCGGACGCGGTCGCCGGAACCATGGCGGCGAGGATGAGCAGGAATGAGACAAACATCGTTCGGTTGAGCATTGGACTCCCCTTTTCGGGTCGATTGCATTTGCACAACCGATGCTTGGCTCTGGCGGCGCACGCGAAAACGACATCCGCTTCCTCAGTCGAGCCACGTTTGGCCCGTTCCGAGTCACTGCGAGACGCGGGGCACCCTCCCGCCCTGACAAACGGCGCCCTAATGAGGGCGCCGTTTTGAGTATCCGCCAGTTCGGGAGGGTGCCCCGCGTCTCGAGCGGGATCAACTGCGGTCGAGCCCTAGTTCAATGACGCGGGCGGCGATCAGGCGGGGGCGGTCGCGGCCGGCGTCGCCGGAGACATTGAGCTTGGCGGCGAGGGCGTCGAGGCGGCGTTGAGCGGTGCGCTCGCTTACGTGCAGGGCCTCGGCTATCTCGGCACGGGTGGCGGGACGCCCGGCGAAGGCGCCCTCGCTGCGGTAGGGGGCTACGAGTGCGGCGGCGGTTGCGCGCTCCTCTTCGCTCAGCGCTACAGAGGGCTCGGACGCGGCGACGGTGCCGCCCGCCCGGCCGGGAACCGGGTCGGAGACTTCGAGGCGGTGGCCGCCGACGATCAGCGTATCTCCGTCGCGCAGGCGCCGCGGCCGGTCGAGCGGCTCGCCGTTGAGCGCGGTGCCGTTGCGACTGTCGAGGTCGGTCGCCATCAGCACTCCGCCCCGGCTCTCGATCTCGAGGTGGTTCCAGGAGACCCCCTCGTCGTCGATTGTCACGTCGGCCTCCGGATCCCGGCCAACAACGGTGCGCCCCGGCGGCAACGGCGCCGAACGCGGCTCCCCGCCCTCGCCCGTCAGCCAAATCCGCGCATCCATCAAGCCGCGAGCATAGATCCATTCGCTGACTTCGTCTTTCGTTCCGCTATCCGGAACTAAAGACGAAGTCAGCCAGGGTTGGGCGGGGTAGAGTGCGGCGCCGTGAGCGCTGCCGACGACGAGAAGCGCCTGGCGGCCGAGGCCGCGGCCGAGCTGGTCGAGGACGGGATGACCGTGGGACTCGGCACCGGCTCGACCGTGGCTCACCTGCTGCCGGCGATCGCCGCTCGTGGGCTGAGCGAGATCCGCTGCGTTGCGACATCGGTCGCCACCGAGGAGCAGGCCCGCAGGCTGGGCATCCCGGTCGAGGAGTTCAGCGATCTGGAGCGGCTCGACATCGCGATCGACGGCACCGACCAGGTGGCCCCGGACGGCTGGCTGATCAAGGGCGGTGGTGGCGCCCACCTGCGCGAGAAGATCGTCGCCGCGGCGGCCGAGCGCTTCGTCGTCATCTCGGACTCGAGCAAGCCGGTCGAGGCACTGACAGGGCCGGTGCCGCTGGAGCTCTTCGCCTTCGGCCTGCGCTCGACCCTGGAGCGGCTGGGGCCGGAGGTCGAGCTGCGGGACGTGCCGCACAGCCCCGACGATGGCGTGATCGCCGACTACCGGGGTGAGATCGGCGACCCGGCCGCCCTCGCGGCCCAACTCGAGGCCGACCCCGGCGTCGCCGCCCACGGCCTCTTCCCCCCGGATATGGTGAGCGAGCTGCTGGTTGGGGACGGAGGCGAAGTGATCCGTTCGACATTCAGCTGACCCGAGGAGGCCTCACATGAGCGACTTCACCGGCCTGAGCGTCTCCGGCCGAATCGCCACCCCCAGCGACCCCGACTGGGACGAAGCGCGAGCGGCCTGGAACCTCGTCGCCGACCAGCGCCCCGACGCGGTAGCACTGGTCGAGAGCGCCGACGACGTCGCCAGGGTCGTTCGCTTCGCGGCCGAGAACGGCCTGCGGGTCGCCGGACAGGGGACAGGCCACGGGGCCGCCCCGCTGCAGCCGCTCGACGGCACGATCCTGATCAAGACAGAGCGGATGCGGGGGATCGAGATCGACCCCGTCGCGCGAACAGCCCGGATCGAGGCCGGTGTGCTGTCGGCCGAGCTCGGCGCCGCCGCCGGCGAGCACCAGCTCAGCGCCCTGCCCGGCTCCTCGCCTGACGTCGGCACGGTCGGCTACACGCTCGGGGGTGGCATGAGCTGGCTCGTGCGCGCCCACGGCTTCGCCTGCAACCACGTCCGCGCGATCGAGCTGGTCACCGCGGATGGCGAGGCTCGCACGGTGGACGGGGAAAACGACGCCGATCTGTTCTGGGCCCTGCGTGGAGGAGGTGGTGGCTACGCGATCGTCACCGCCCTGCAGCTCGGGCTGCTCCCGATCGCCGATCTCTATGCCGGCGCCCTGGTCTTCCCGGCGACGGTCGGCGGCGAGGCGGTGCGCACCTACCGCGACTGGGCGGCGAGCCTGCCGGACGAGGTCACCTCGATCGTCCGCTTCGTCACCCCACCCCCGATCCCGGACGTGCCCGAGCCGATCCGCGGCGTGCCGCTGCTGACGATCGGCGCCGCCTGCATCGGCGACCAGGCCAGTGGCGAAGCGACGATCGCGCCGCTGCGCGATATCGGCGAGACGATCATGGACACCTTCGCGCAGATGCCCGCCGCCGGACTCAGCCATATCCACATGGACCGGAGAACCCGGTGCCGGCGATCGGCGGTGGAGCCCCGATCGCCGCCCTGCCCGACGAGGCGATCGACGCCTTCATCGCTGCCGCCGGCCCGGACTCCGGCTCGCCGCTGCTGCTCAGCGAGCTGCGCCACCTGGGCGGCGCCGCCGCCAGGCCGGCCGAGAACGGCGGCGCTCTCTCGCACCTCGACGCCGGCTTCGCCATGTACAGCGTCGGGATGCCGATGACGCCGGAGCTGGGCGAGGCGATCCACGCCCACCTCGGGCATCTGGAGGAGACGATAGCCCCCTGGGCAGCCCCCGGCGGCTACTTCAACTTCACCGAACGCCCCTGCGACGTCGACGCGATCCTGCCGCCCGCGGTCTGCGCCCGGCTGGCCGAGGTCAAGCGCCGCTACGACCCCGACGACCGCATCGTCGCCAACCACGCGGTCGCGGCGGGACCAGCCTAGAAAGTCTCACCGAGACGAGCCGACGTCGAGCGGGATTAGGCTCTCGAGCCGGGCGACGGCCGGATCGTCAGGACCGACGAGCTCGGCGATCGTCGCGGCTGCCGCATCGATGTCCTCCGGTGTCGCCCGCGCTATCGCCTCCAGATCGGCCCAGTCCTTGGTCCGGTCGAAGAAGGCCTTGAAGATCGCCAAGGAAGCACAATCGAGGACCGGTATCTCGCGCCCCGCTAGCGGTACCCAGACAACCGAGGCGGCGACCGCCTCATGCAGAGGGACGTTGTTCAGAAACACGTCGATCGGTGTGCCCTCCCAGTCGAGCCTGGCCTGACCGTCGCGTACGACCTTGGCCAAATCCTTGGGCCGAACCCTGACCCCGTCGGGCAAGTGGGACAGCGTCGCCTCGGCCCGGGAAGCGTCGACGAAGATGTTGACGTCGATGTCGCGGGTACCGCGAGGCTCCTCCACGCAGTAAGCAAGCGCCACGGCACCGCCGAACGCGTGGGCGATGCCCGCCTGCGTGAGCGAGTCGTGAATGGACATCAACTTGTCGACCAGCTCGCTCACGGGCGGGCCTTTGTCGCCAGCCTGTCCGTCAGCCGGGGATAGTCGAGCTCCGGACGAGGTCGGAACGGAAGTGCCTCCGCGAGCTCGAGAACCTGGACGAGGATGCGGCCGGCCCGCTCGTTATCGACTCTGGGCACTCGCGACAGGAGGCCCAATTCGAGACCTCCGGCCGCAGCGAGACGGGCGAGCGTGTCCGCCCCGGGCTCACGATTCCCTTTTACATAGGCGTTGACCACCGAGCGCGGCAACCCAGCCCTGCGCGCCAACTCCGCCTGGCTCAACCCGCTACTTGCACGTATCTCATCGACCAATGCTGCGCTTGGAGTAGACGGAAGGGCCCTCCGCCGGTTGTAGGGCACGACATTCATAATCGTTATGTTAGCGAATTCGCTAACATGCTTCAACGCGACGGCTCAGCCGGGTGCGGCGGCCTCGTCGGCCACCACCGTCATCGTCGCGTTCTCGACCCGGCCTGCGGGGATCGACCTGTCGCCGTCGAGCAGTCTGGCGAGAGGGTCGACCTTGTCCGGGCCGGTGACGAGCCAGACGATCTGACGGGCGCTGTCGAGAGCCGGGTAGGTGAGGGTCATGCGGCGGTGGCCCTGGTAGGAGGTCTCGGTGAGGGCGACGCGGCGATCGGTCACGTCGAGGACGGGGTCGCCAGGGACGAGCGAGGCGGTGTGGCCGTCGGGGCCGAGGCCGAGGTGGACGCAATCGAGGGGATCCGGGAGCGTGTTTTCGTAGTCGGCGGCGGCTCCCCCCAGATCGCGCTGGGTGACCGGCATCGGCCGCAGGGTCGCCTGATGATCCATCGAGAGGCCGAGCACCATGTGAGTGAGGTTGCGGTCCCCGCTGCCCGGCGAGGCGATCCGCTCGTCGACCTGGAACAGCTCGGTCTCGTCCCAGGGCATCGACTCGTCCTCGCCGAGCATCGCCAGCATCGCCCAAGGACTGCGGCCGCCACTCATCGCGAGCGAGAACATGTTGCGCTCGGCCACGGCGGCGCTGCCCGCAGCCGCGATCAGCTCGGCAGCCCTGCGCGCCGCCGCCTTTTCGTCGGCCACCACCTCGAGGTCGATCTCCACGGCGCTGCTCTCGCTAGGACGGCTTCTCGTCGTGGCCGCCGAACTGCTTGCGCATCGCCGAGAGCACCTTGTCGGCGAAATCGTCGAGACCGCGTGAGGAGAAGCGCTCGTACAGCGCCGTGGTGAGGACCGGCGCCGGCACGCCCTCATCGATCGCGGCGATCGAGGTCCAGCGGCCCTCGCCGGAGTCGGAGACGCGACCGGCAAAGTCGGAGAGATCAGGGGATTCCTGCATCGAGGCGGCGGTCAGGTCGAGCAACCAGGAGCCGATCACGCTGCCGCGGCGCCAGACCTCGGCCACCTCGGGCAGGTCGAGGTCGTACTGGTAGTACTCGGGCTGCTCCATCGGCGCCGTCTCCGCATCGGCCTCACGCTGGACCTTGCCTGCGTTGGCGTTCTTGAGGATGTTGAGGCCCTCGGCGTAGGCAGCCATCACCCCGTACTCGATCCCGTTGTGGACCATCTTCACGAAGTGGCCGGCGCCGTTGGGGCCGCAGTGCAGGTATCCGTTCTCCGCCGACGAGACGTCGCCGGAGCGCCCCGGCGTCCGTTCCGCCGACCCGACGCCGGGCGCCAGCGAGGCGAAGACCGAGTCGAGCCGCCCCACGGCGCCGTCGGGGCCGCCGATCATCAGGCAGTAGCCGCGGTCGAGGCCGAAGACGCCGCCGCTGGTCCCGCAGTCGACGAAGTCGATCCCGCTCTCGCCGAGCTTGGCGGCGCGGCGGATGTCGTCGCGGTAGTAGGAGTTGCCGCCGTCGACGATCGCGTCGCCAGAATCGAGCACGCCTGCGACGTCGGAGATCGTCTTCTCGGTGATCTCGCCGGCCGGCACCATCACCCAGACCGAACGCGGCGCGCTCAGCTTCGATGGCAACTCCTCCAGCGAGGACACACCCTCGGCCCCCTCTCCCACCAGCTCGGCGACGGCATCGGGGTTGACGTCGTAGGCGACGATCCGGTGCCCATCGCGCATCAGTCGCCGCGCCATGTTGGCCCCCATGCGGCCGAGCCCAACCATTCCCAGGTCCATGTGCCAACCCTACGGGAGAGAGACGACGGTCTGAGCCTCCACGAACCGGCGTGTCTGAGCTTAACCACGAAATGTCGTGGGTTAGCTCAGACACGCCCCGCGGGCAGGTAGCCTGCGGGCCGATGGCAAGCCGCGACGGCAACTACGGTCAGGCGGCCGACGTGCTGACGATCTTCGGCATCACCGGCGACCTGGCGAAGAAAATGACCTTTAGGGCGCTGTACCGACTGGAGGCTCGCGGCATGCTCGACTGCCCGATCGTCGGCGTCGCGATCGACGAATGGACCATTGAGCAGCTGCGCGATCACGCCCGCGAAGCGATCGCGGCGACGATCGAGGACCCGGACGAGGACGTCTTCGGCCGCCTCGCCGCGCGCATCTCCTACGTCCAGGGCGACTACGCCGACGCCGCCACCTTCGAGCGAGTGGGCAAGGCGGTCGGCGATGCGAAACGCCCGGTCTTCTACCTGGAGGTTCCCCCTTCGCTCTTCTCCACCGTCGTCGACGGGCTCGCCGCGGCCGGCCTGACCGGGAACGCACGGGTGGTGATCGAGAAGCCATTCGGCCACGACCTCGACTCGGCGCTCGCCCTCAACGCCGAGCTGCACCGGTCCCTCGCGGAGGAGCAGATCCTGCGGATCGACCATTACCTAGGCAAGGAGCCGGTAATGGACATCTCCTACCTGCGCTTCGCCAACTCACTGCTGGAGCCGGTCTGGAACCGCGAGCACGTCTCCCACGTGCAGATGACGATCGCCGAGGACTTCGGCGTCGACGATCGCGGCCGCTTCTACGACGCGGTCGGGGCGATGCGCGACGTGATCCAGAACCACGCCCTGCAGGTGCTGGCACTGGTCGCGATGGAGCCGCCCGCGGGCAGCTACCGGGACTCGATCCGCGACAAGAAGCTGGAGATGTTCCGGGCGGTGCGGACCGCCGACCCGAAACGCTATGTGCGCGGTCAGTACAAAGGCTTCCTCGACGTCGAGAACGTGGCCCCGGACTCGACAACCGAGACCTTCGCGGCGATCGAGCTGGGGATCGACAACTGGCGCTGGAGTGGCGTCCCCTTCTTCATCCGCGCCGGAAAGTGCCTGCCGGTCAAGGCCTCGGAGGTGACCGTTGTCTTCAAGCGTCCGCCGCCACTGGGGATCGGCACCGGGAAACTGCCCGAACCGAACCAGCTGACCGTGCGGATCGAGCCGAAGCCGGGAGCGCGAACCCGCCTCTTCGCCAAGCGGGCCGGCGAGGAGGCCTTCGAGCCGGCCGACCTCGAGGTGCTGTTCGAGAAAGTCCCGGGCGAGGACCCGGAGCCCTACGAGCGCCTGCTCGGCGATGCTCTGGCCGGGCGCGACCAGCTCTTCACGAGAGAGGACACGGTCGAGGAGACGTGGCGGATCGTGCAGCCACTGCTCGACGAGCCCGGCCCGGTGATCCCCTACGAGCCCGGCACCTGGGGACCGTCCGAGTCCGACAGGCTGACGCGCGGCATCTGCCAGTGGCACGAGCCCTGGCTGCTCTGAATTTCCCAAGCGCTGGACGCGAAGGAAGCTTTCCGGGTTCTGGTCAGATCGTGCGGTAAGGCCGGACCGCGCTGGCTCCGCGCTTTCCGGCGATGCCGGGAGCCGGGGCCTTGACGGCCGCGACTCGCAGCCGCCTCAGTTCGCGACGCTGGCTGGCCTCAGTGGCGAGCACGACCGCAAAGGCAAGGGCGATCGCGACGATCACTGCTATGGCGATGAACTCGACTATGGACATATCTCCTCCCGCGGGTCAACGTACCCGCACGGATGCCCGCTTGGGGCGATCTCAAACATGCTTTTGTCCCAAATTCGGCGCACTTGACACACACCCGTGTCCACTGGCGGGCATAGCCTGACGGGCATGTCCGCTCTGCCGAATCGCGCCGACGAGTTGCTGGAGGCGCTCGGGTTCGCCAGCTTCCGTCCCGGCCAGCGCGAGGCCGTAGAGGCAGCATTGGGCGGACAGGACTCGCTGATAGTGATGCCCACCGGCGGCGGTAAGAGTCTCTGCTACCAGCTTCCGGGACTTGCCACCGAGGACCTGACGGTCGTGGTCAGCCCACTGATCGCGCTGATGAACGACCAGTGGCGGCGGCTGACGGCAGCCGGGCACCCGGTGGCGATGATCTCCTCGGGGATGAGCGCCGAAGCGGCGCGCGCGGCCCTCGACCAGGTTCGCGGCGGCAGCGCACGGATCGTCTACTGCTCGCCGGAGCGGTTCTCCTCGACGGTATTCCTCGAGGCTCTCGCACAGAGGCGGATCGACCTGCTCGCGGTCGACGAGGCGCACTGCGTATCCGAGTGGGGACACGACTTCCGGCCCGACTACCTGCGCCTGCCCGAGATCGCGGAGCGGCTCGGGCGGCCGACGGTGATGGCCTGCACGGCGACGGCGACGAAGGCGGTCGCGGCCGAGATAGTCGCCCGCTTCGGCCTGCGCGAGCCGCTGCAGGTGCGCTCCGGCTTCGACCGGCCCAACCTCTCCTTCGACGTCGTGCGGCTCGAAGGGACGGGCTCGAAGGCGCGGCGGCTGGCGCTGCTCGAGGCGGGGCTGGCCGCCCCGGACAACCGCCCGGCGATCGTCTACTGCGGCACCCGGCGCGACACCGACGAGGTGACAGGGGACCTGCGCCGCTCGGGACTGCGAGCGCTCGCCTACCACGCCGGCATGGAGGCCGATGACCGCACCGCGACGCAACAGCGCTTCATGACCGGCGAGGCCGAGGTGATCGTCGCCACCAACGCCTTTGGGATGGGCGTGGACAAGGCTGACGTGCGCTCGGTCTGGCACATGGCGATCCCGACCAGCCTCGAGGCCTACTACCAAGAGGCCGGGCGAGGAGGACGCGACGGCATTCCGGCACGGGCGGTCCTGCTGGCGATGCGGTCCGACCTCGGGCGCCTGGTCCGCTTCAACGAACAGCGCGACCCCGAGCAGACGATCGCCCGCGAGCGCGGCTGGCGCGACTACCGCACGATCAAGTCCTTCATCTACTCGGAGCGCTGCCGGCGGCGCAGCGTGCTCGATCACTTCGGCGACCGCGAGGCGGGCCGGCCTCTGGGTCGCTGCTGCGACGTCTGCGACCCTCAGGATTGGCTCCCCGACCCCGAGACGGTCGCGGTGCGGCCATCGCGCCGCGCCAAGGCCGCGGCGGCACCGCCCCCGGAGCTCTCGGAAGCAGACGCGCCGCTGTTCGAGCAGTTGAAAGCCTGGCGACTCAGGGCGGCGGACGGCAAGCCGGCCTTCACCGTGGCCCACAACTCGACCCTCTCGGCGATCGCGGCGATGCGCCCGGGCGACGAGCAGAGCCTCGGCGCGATCCGCGGCATCGGCCCCAGCTTCATCGCCAAGCACGCACCCGAGGTCCTGGCGATCGTCGCCGCTTCACAGGTCGATCACAGCTAGGCCACAACTCGGCTACATCCGGCGGCCGAAGCGGGTCTAGCTTCGCGGCGAGAGGCGCTCCCAACGAAAGGAACCGCGGATGAAACGCGCATTTTTCGCCGTCGCCCTGCTTGCAGCGACAGCCCTGATCGCCGTGCCGGTCGTCGGCGCCGACCCCGGCAGCTCCTACGGCAACCTCGGCGGAGCGGCGACCTACGCCATCTTCGGCGACACCCCCTACGGCACGCCGCAGGTCGAAAACTTCCCCAACGATCTCGCCGAGATCAACGCCGATCCGCAGGTGCAGCTGGTGATGCACCTCGGCGACATCAAGAACGGATCCTCGCAGTGCACGACCTCCTACTTCGCACAGATCCGCGCGGACTTCGACGGCTTCGCGGACCCGCTGGTCTACACGCCCGGCGACAACGAGTGGACAGACTGCCACCGCGCCAACAACGGCGGCTTCTGGCCCGCCGGGCCGGTGCTGAACGGGGACACCCGCCCCGCGCGCCTCGACGAGATCCACCGGATCTTCTTCGACCGGCCAGGCTGGACCCTGGGCCAACACGCCCGGCACGTCGCCACCCAGGGAGGACAGTACGTCGAGAACACGATGTGGCATCAGGTGCAGGTCGAGTTCGGCGATCTTGACGTCCCGGGCTCCAACAACGACTGGAAGCCCTGGTTCGAACAGCCGCAGACCAGCTCCCAGATCGCCGAGGTGAACGGGCGCACCCACGCCGACCTCATCTGGATGGATCGGATCTTCGACCGCGCCCGCGAGGAGCACGCGAAGGCGGTCGCGATCGGGATCCAAGCGGACATGTGGGACCCGGCGTTCGCGGGGAATCCGGCCGAGTTCGACCATTTCCAGCCGATCGTCCAGGAGCTAGCCGCCCAGGCGATGCGATTCCATGGCCCGGTCCTGCTGCTCAACGGCGATTCGCATGAATTCGTCGACGACCGCCCACTCGCCGACCCGAGCCGCCCTCAGAACAAGTCGATGTACGGGATAGCGCAGGACGTGCCCAACCTGCGGCGGATAACGGTCAACGGCAGCACCACGCCCTGTCACGAGTGGCTGAAGCTGACCATCGACCCGCATACCAGCGGGGTCTTCTCCTATCAGCGCGTGCGGTTCAGCAAGCAGCCGGGCTTCGACCACACGATCTGCCCCGAGAAATAGCGCTCAGGCAGGCGCGCAGCAAACCGCCCGGTGCGTGCACGCGCGCACCGGGCGGCCCTGGTTTTAGGCAACATTCCGCAGATGCTTGCCGGGAACAGCTCGACCAGAGCACTCGTCGCGCTGCTGGCCGCGACGCTGCTGGCCGCAGCGAGCGCCAGCCCGGCCGGTGCCGCGGCGCTGGAGCCGCACGGGAAGAAGGTCTTCTTCGGGGTCAGCGACACCGGCAACATGGCCGATTTCGGTCATTTCAGCTCCGCCGTGCAGAAGCATCCGGCGCTGATCGAGAGCTTCCGCACCTGGGGCTCGAACTTCCCCGACTCGATCGAACGCTGGCAGACTGCGCGGGCGCGGCCGATCCTGCACATCACGACGGCCGACAACAACGACGGCCATGAGCTGATCGACCCACGCTCGATTGCCCAGGGCTACGGCGACGAGTACCTGCTGCGGCTCAACAAGCTGTTCTGGGCGAAGAAGATGCCGGCCTACGTGCGGCCGCTGGGCGAGCCCAACCGCTGCCTCAACGTCTACGCCTCGTACGACTGCGCCGGCAAGGCGCGCGACGGCGCTCACAGCCCGCGCTGGTACCGGCTCGCCTTCCGCCGCATCTACCTGCTGCTGCACGGGGGCGGCAAGCGCAGCAAGATCGACGCTCGTCTCGCGCACGCGGGCCTGCCACCGCTGAGGAGCTCCGCGCCGGGCCTGCCGCGGGCGCCGGTCGCCGTGATCTGGAGCACCCTGCCCGCCGGCTCCCCGACCGTCTCCCAGAACCGCCCTCGCCACTTCTATCCCGGCTCCGAATACGTCGACTGGGTCGGCACCGACTTCTACTCCGACAACCAGGACTGGAAGGCACTCACTGGGCTCTACAACCGCTTTTCCGACAAGCCGTTCACGATCCCCGAGTTCGGCGTCTCCAGCGGCGACGATCCCGCCTACGTCAAGCGGCTGATCGTCTGGGTGAGGCGCCACAAGCGCTGCAAGATGCTCGTCTACTACCAGGACTTCGGGGCCTCCAGCAGCTACCGGATCCAGAACTATCCGGCCAGCCTCGCGGTCCTCTATCGCGCCCTCCACCACAAGCTCTTCCCGTCCTTCGCGCCCGACCCGCCGCACGCCCCACCTCCTCCACCGGGAGGCCTCGCACCGTAACCAGGCGTGCGAGAGAGCTCTGGGCGGCCATCGTCGCCTCACCGCACCTGGCGGTGCTCGCCGCTCTGCTCCTGCTCGGAGCGATCCTCCGCTTCGCGACGCTCGACCTCCAGAGCTACCGCTACGACGAGGCGGTCACGGTCGGCCGCGTCCTCCACCCCAGCCTCTTCGACACCCTCGCCACTGTCCCCCGCAGCGAGTCGACCCCGCCGCTCTACTACGCGCTGGCCTGGCTCTGGTCGCGAGTCTTCGGCACTGGCGAAGTGGGCTTGCGCTCGCTCTCGGCCCTGGCGGGAACGGCCTCGATCGCGGTCGTCTACCTGGGCGCGCGGGCGCTGCCATTGCCGCGCCGGGCCGGACTGATCGCGGCCGCGATCGTCGCCGTCAACCCGGTGTTGATCTGGTTTTCGCAAGACACCCGCGCCTACGCCCTCGTCTTCCTATTCACCGCGCTCTCCTTCCTCTTCTTCGCCCGAGCGCGCCGGAGCGGCTCGAGCCGGGACCTCGGCTGGTGGGCCGCGACCTCATCCCTCGCGCTACTCACCCACTACTTCGCGGCCTTCGTCGTCATCCCCGAGGCAGTCCTCCTGCTGACTTCCCGTTTCGTTCCGCATAGCGGAACGAAACGGGAAGTCAGCGGTCGCGGGCGGAGGGTTGGGGTGGCGATCGGCGTCGTGGTGGCTACGGGAGTGCTGCTGCTGCCGATCGCGCTGCGCCAGAACGGCAACGCCCACGCCGGCTGGATCGCCGAACAGCCGATCTCCGAACGGCTTGAACGCGCCGGGGCGAAGCTGGTCGGTGCGGACAACGGCGACGAGCACGGTTTGAGGCAGCCGGGACCGATCCCACTCGGGATCCCGGTGGCACTGGCGCTAGCGGCACTGGGGCTGCTGCTCTGGCGGGGAGGGCCCGAGGAGCGGCGCGGTGGCGCGGTGGCAGCGGTCGTGGGAGTGGCCGGCGTCGGCCTGCCGCTGCTCCTCGGCGCCTTCGGGGCCGACTACCTCGACGGCCGCAACCTGCTTCCCGTCTTCGTCCCGCTGATCGTCCTGCTCGGCGCCGGGTTCGGGGTGCGGCGGGCAGGCTGGATGGGACTGGCGCTGGCCGGCGCCTTCTGCCTCTGCGCACTCGTCTTCACGATCGAGATCGATCGCCTTCCCCGGTTGCAGCGCGAGGACTTGCGCAACGCAGCGCACGAGATCGGGCCCCTGCGACCGAGCGCCGCGCTGGTGGCGCCGCGCTACTCGGCCGGCCAGCCGCTGCGCTATTACCTCGGCGCCCAGTTCGCCGCCGTCAAGCTGCCGCCGCTGCGCGAAATCGACCTGATCGGGTCGGCTGGGGCGGAGCGCAGCGCAGCGCACCTCCTGCCGGGCGCCTTCCGGCGAGTCGAATCGAAGCCGGTCTCCTACGACTTCACCCTGGCGCGCTTCCGCGCCGCCCGTCCGATCAGCGTCCCTTTGCGTGTGCTCGAACAGGGTACTTTGGTCGGCGGTGGAGCGAGGGCTTCGGTCCTGGTGGCGCCTTGACGCGGTTCGCCACCGCCGCTTTGTACTCGTAGGGCTGCAGCGCGTTGATGCTCGAGTAGCCGACCAAGTAGATCCGGCGGCCATCGGAGATCACTGGCGTATAGGTCCCCGTCTTGTAGTGGAAGACCTGGCGACCGCTCTTCATCTCATACCCGTTGGTGGACCCGTTGGTGAACTCGGCGACGTAGACGATGTCGCCGACCGCCGAGAGCGAGCCGACGACCTGCCCGCCGGCCGAGCGCTCCCACCGCGTTTCTCCGCTCTTCGCGTCGAGGGCATAGATGTTGCCGTCGAAGGAGCCGATGTAGACGGTCGGGGGCGTGTGCCGAGTATTGGCCACCACCGGTCCGGAGTAGACGTAGCCCCCGGTGGAGTGGGACCAGGCGAGAGCACCCGTTTTCTCTTCGAAGCTGTAGACGCGGTCGTCGTTGTTACCGGCGTAGACACGGCCGAAGGCGACGGCCGGGGTCGAGTAGAACTCGCCCGAGGTGCCGAAGCCCTGGCCGAGCGATGCGGTCTGCCACTTGATAGCCCCGGTCTTGGCATTGACGGCATTCATGTAACCGCCGTAATCGCCGACGAAGAGGACCCCGTCGTGGTAGGCCGGCGCTGACTTAACCGGGCCGGCGAGCGAGGTGGCCCAGCGAGTGTGGCCGTTACGGGTGCTGAGAGCGAAGAGCTCGTCGTCTTCGCAGCCGAAGTAGACGGTGTCGTCGACCACCAGGGGCGAGGACTCGGCCCGGCCGGGAAGCGAGCGCTTCCAGAGGATCTTGCCGGTCTTGGCGTCGAGCTTCACGATGTGGCCGGGGACGAGGTTGACGATGTAGAGACGGTGCTTGTAGTAGGCGGGCGAGGAGGCGTTGAGCAGTCCGATGCGGCGTTCCCAGAGGACCTTGCCGGTGTCGGCGTCGAGCGCGTAGGCGTAGCCGTTGTTGTTGACGAAGTAGAGCTTGCCGGCGACGTAGATCGGCGGGAACTCGAGCAGCGGCCGCTCGGTGTAATGCCAGAGAAGCTTGTACGGCGGCTTTACGCCCTTCGCCGGCAGGTACCGGGTGCGGGCCGGGTTGAGGCCGAAAATCGGCCAGTTGACTGTCTTGGCTTCCGGCTTCGGCGGCTTCTGAGGGACGAAGGCCGCGTGCGAGTTGTGGACGTCCGCGGGGCGCTTGAGCAACTCGTAGGCGAGCAGGCCGGCCCCGGCCACGACGATCAGGCCCACCACGATCAGGCCGACCGCCAGGTGTCGACGCTGGTGCCAGAAGTGGCTTGTCCTCTGCCGCAGGCGCTTGACCTCCTGCCGAAGGCGGGCCGCGGGTGATTGGCGCGGATCGATCATCGGCGCAACTCCCACATCTCAAGAAAGCCGAGGTCGCGAAAGCCGAGGCATTCATAGATCGAGGCGCCGGCGCGGCTCGCCTGCAGCGAGGCCGTCGTCATCCCCTGCTCGCGAGCGCCGGTCAGGGCACTGCGCACCAGCCAACTGGCAATCCCCCGCCCACGGTGCTCGGGTGGCGTCGCCACGCCGGTGATCAGGCAGTCGTCGCCGATCGCGATCGTGCCGACACAGCCGACCGGCTCACCACCGGCGAAAGCAGCGCGCCACTGGATCGACGTCTCCCCCGCGATGCCGGCAGCGAACCCGTCCGGCCCGAAGCCGTAGGCCCGATCGTTGAGGGCTGCGCAGGTCGAGCTGTCGGCCGGCCCGGCTTCGACTCCCTCGGGAGCGGCGAGCTCCGGCCCAAGGTCGGCGAACTCCATCGCCATCGCCCGGGGCGAGGCATCCAACATGTGCCCGCGGGCCTCGAGCATGCGAGCGGAGTCGCGATCCTCATCGGGAACCCAGACCGTCCAGGCGTCCACACCGGCGGATTCGTAGGCCTCTCCCAGTGCGCCGACCTCGGCAGACAGCGTTGCCGGGTCGCTGTAGAAGACGGAGTTGAAGAAGGAGCGCTGGGGCGAGGATGGAACGACCGCGGCGAGCAGCCCCGGGCGCCGGATCAGCACAGAGTCGGAGTGGGCACTGCCAAACGCCTCGACCTGGTCGCGGACGCTCTTCACCGCCCGTCGCCGCAGCTCCCGCTCGTCGAGGCGCCGGCCCATCCGGGCCCGTCAGCCTCCGGCGGCCGTTCGGCGCTCGGACTCCTTGACGACCCCGTCGACAAGACCCTTCACCGCCTGCTTGACCACGGCGACGACAAGGCCACCGACAACCGGCACGGTCGGCTGCGTCCGCACGGCGTAGACCATCTTCGTCCCGCTGCCATTCGGGGTGAGCTCAACCGTGCCGACGTGATCGCGCACCGGCAAGCCGGAAAGCAACGTGTAGGAAAACCGACCCGGCGACTCGTAACCGATCACTTCCTCCCGCAGCGCCGGCCCAACAGCGGTCAGCTTCCTAATCGCCCCAACCCCATTGGGCGCCGGCTCCCCCTCCCGCTCCAGTACCGACTTCCGCAAGGGAGTCAGCTCCGAATACCGCCGATGATCCGTAAGCACCGCGAACACGGTCTCCGGCGGCGCCGCAACCTCTCGCATAAAAGTGAAGCTAGCCACAGCGGCGAAGGCTATATGGAGGGCCGGGTGCCCCTCCCGGCGGCTTGTACTTTTTCGGTGCTCCAACCTCGAGAGGCCATATCCGACCACCGAAAAAGTTGAGCCGGGAGGGGCACCCGGCCCTCCCTCCACGCCTACGCCAGCTTCCACCGCTGCGGATCGCTCCCCTCCACCACCGCGACCTCACCCAGAATCGCCAGGTGATCGAGACAGGAGAGGACGATCTGCAGCACCCAGGCGCTGACCGGCGTGTTCAAGTTCTCCGAGCCGACGATGTCACCGACCACCTCGAAGGGCGGCTTCTCCCCCTCGGCAAGCGACTCGCGCACCTTCCCGATCAGCTCGTCCACCTGTCGCCGCGCCTCGGCGATCTTGGCCTCGGGGTCTCGGAAGGGACGCCCGTGCCCGGGCAGGCAGAGGTCCACGTCGAGCGGCTCGACCTCGTCGAGGCCGCGAAGGAACTCGCCGACCGGGTCGGGGCTGTGGCCGTGGTCGAAGAAGAGAACCGTGCGGCCGAGCAGGTGGTCGCCGGAGATCATCAGCTTGCGCTCGGGCTGGTGCAGGACGACGTGCGAGGGGGCGTGGCCAGGCGTCTCGTGGACCTGCCAGGTGCCGAGGTCGGTCTCCACCTCGACCCCCGGTAGCAGGTCGCGGTCGGGCTCGACGATCGCATCGATCCCAGTCTCATCGTCGTCGCTGCGCGACTCGCGATAGCGCTCCAGCGCCGCGGCCGGGACGCCGCTCTGCCGCGCCACCTCGAGGCGGTGCTCGAGTGCCGAGGCCGGGTCGTCGGCGAGCAGCCGCACGTGTTCCCAGGCGGGGTGCATCCAGAGCTCGCAGCCGGCCCCCTCGACGATCGGGGCGGCCAAGCCGTAGTGATCGGTGTGCGAGTGGGTGCAGACCAGCAGGCGCACGTCCTCGAGCCCGAAGCCGGCCTGGGCGAGGGCGAGGTCGAACTGGCGCATCCGCCCCTTGCCTCCGATCCCGGTGTCGAAGAGGACGATGCCGCCGTCGGCGGCAACCGCCCAGACGTTGCCGTGCGGCACACCCGGCCAGGGCAATGCCAGACGCAGCCTCCAGATGCCCGGCAGGACTTTCTCGACCCGCGGCGCCTCGGGACGTTTGCGGTCGTCGGCCATCGCCGCCGGACCCTATCTCCCGGGCGTGTCTGAGTTAACCCACGGAATATCGTGGCTTAACTCAGACACGCCCCCTGCGGCGGGGGTCGCCGTCCTCGGATAGGTTGCGGGGCGTGGAGTCCAGCAGCCCCAAGCGCGCCGGTCTCGTCCTCACGGCGCTGATCCTGGTCGCGGCGGTTGCGAACCTCAACCTGGCGGTGGCCAACGTCGCCCTGCCCGACATCGGCAAGGCGTTCGGCTCGAGCCAGACGACCCTGAACCTGATCGCGGTCGGCTACTCGCTGGGCCTGGCGACATCGGTGCTCTACCTGGGAGCGCTCGGCGATCGCTACGGGCGCAAGATGATGCTGCTGCTCGGCATGGGGCTCTCGATCCCGGCATCGCTGCTGGCCGGCTTCGCCCCCTCCGACGGGGTCCTCTTCGTCGCCCGCCTCTTCGGCGGCGTCGCCGCCGGCATGGCCTTCCCGACCACGCTGGCGCTGATCACGGCGCTGTGGTCCGGCAACGACCGCACCCGCTCGATCGCGCTCTGGTCGGCGATCGGCGGCGCGATCGCTTCGCTCGGGCCGCTGCTCTCCGGCGCCCTGCTGGAGCAATTCGACTGGGGCTCGGTCTTCCTCGTCACCTTGCCGCTGGCCGCCCTCGCCCTCTTCCTCGCCTGGCGCTACGTTCCCGCCCACGTCAACGAGAACACCGAGCCGGTCGACAACCTCGGCGGCATCCTCTCGGTCCTCCTGGTTGCGGCGCTTGTACTCGGGATCAACCTGGCGCCGGTGCCAGGCAAGGGCTCGTTGGCGATCGGCCTCGGCATCGTCGCGCTCGCCGCGACGGCGGCCTTCGTGATGCGCCAGCGGCGCACCAGCTCACCGCTGTACGACCTCGAGGTCGCCAAACGGCGGATCTTCTGGGTTGCTGCCTGCGCCGGGATCATCGTTTTCGGCTCGCTGATGGGGGCGATGTTCATCGGTCAGCAGTTCCTCCAGAACGTGCTCGACTACTCGACCCTCGACTCCGGCCTGGCGATCCTGCCCGCCGCTGCCTTCATGGTCGTCGTCGCGCCCCGTTCGGCAAAGCTGGTCGAGGCCCGCGGCGCCCGCTTCACCCTGCTGATCGGCTACGTGTTCTGCGTTCTCGGCTTCCTCACCATGCTGCTGCTCTGGAAGGAAAGCATCTCCTACTGGAAGGTCGGCCTCGGCTACGCCTTCATCGGGATCGGCGTCGGCTTTGCCGGCACCCCCGCCTCGCACTCGCTGACCGGCTCGGTGCCGGTGAAGCGGGCCGGTATGGCCTCAGGCACGGCGGACCTGCAACGCGACCTCGGCGGCGCGATCATGCAGTCGATCTTCGGCGCCCTGCTCACCGCCGGCTACGCCGCCGCCGCCAGCGCCGCGATCGCCTCCTCGGGAGAATCGGCCAAGGTCACCGAAAACATCGAAGGCGAGCTGACCAAGTCGTTCTCCAGCGCGGCCGACCTCGCCTCCCAGTACCCCCGGCACAGCGAACAGATCGTCGCCGCCGCCAAGGCCTCCTTCCTGCAGGGCGACCAGTGGGCCTACCTCGCCGGGATCATCGCGATCCTGCTCGGCGGCGCCCTGGTCTTCTTCCGCTTCCCCAAGAAGGACCAGGAGCAAGCCCTGCTGGCCCAGTACCACGCCGAAGACACCTGAGCCCCGGCTTCCGGTGCGGTTTATGTGTCCATAGGTGGCATAACTCGCACCGGAAGGTTGTGGGCGGGGGTTGCGATGATGCGACGGTGGCTGCCGGTGACCAAACCCGCCCCTCGCGACTGAGCGCGACGCTGCGCGACGGCGAGCGGGTGACGCCGCTGGAGCTCTTCTTCGACCTCGTCTTCGTGCTGGCGATCACCCAGTGCACGGCGCTGATGTCCCACCACCCGACCTGGTCGGGCATCGCCCAGGGGCTGCTGGTGCTCGGCATGCTTTGGTGGGCCTGGACCGGCTACTCCTGGCTGACCAGCGTGATCGACCCGGAGGAGGGGGCGGTGCGACTCGTCATGTTCGGCGCGATGGCGGCGCTGCTGCTGGTCTCCCTCTGCGTGCCGGAGGCCTTCGGCAACCTGGCCCTTGCCTTCGCCCTGATCTACGGCGTGGTCCGCACCGCCCACATCGCCCTCTTCATGCTCGCCAGCCCCGAGGACGACGCCCTGCGCCACTCGGTCCTGGGGCTCGCCGCCAGCACAGCGGTCGCGGTCGCGCTGCTGGCCACCGCCTCGCTCTTCGACGGGCTCGCACAGGGCGCCCTCTGGGCGCTGGCCCTGCTCCTCGACATGGGCGGGCCCTACTTCTTCGGAGCCGAAGGCTGGAAACTGGTCCCCGGCCACTTCGCCGAGCGCCACGGGCTGATCGTGATCATCGCCCTCGGCGAGTCGATCGTCGCAATCGGCGTCGGCGCATCCCACACGCTCGACCTGGGCATCGGCACCGCTGCGGTCCTCGGCGTCGCCCTGACCGCGGCAATGTGGTGGGTCTACTTCGACATCGTCGCCATCGTCGCCGGACGGCGCCTGGCCGAGGCGGAGGTCGGCAAGGTCCAGAACGAGATGGCACGCGACTCCTACTCATACCTCCACCTCCTGATGGTGGCCGGGATCGTGCTGGTCGCCTTCGGCATGAAGACGACGATCGGGCACTTCGACGGCCACATGCACGCCGTGCCGGCCTTCGCCCTGCTCGGCGGGCTCGCCGTCTACCTGCTCGGCCACGTTGGCTTCCGCTACCGCCACATCCACACGATCAACCGCCAGCGCCTGCTGTTGGCGATCGTGCTGCTGATCCTGGTCCCGGTGGCGACTGCGGTGCCGGCACTCGTCGCCCTGGCGGTCGCCAACATCCTGATCTGGGCGATGATCGCCTACGAGACCCGCAGCTACGGCGAGGGCCGCCAGCGAGTGCGGCGCCCTCAGGCCGCCGAAGCCTGACGCGCGGTCGTCATTTCCACCTGTATGCGGGAGAAGTCACGACCGCTACCGAGGGTCGCGGCGTCGTCGGGGGCCGAGCGGGTGCTCGAACTCCTGCATCAAGCCGGCGACGGCGAAGCAGAGGGCGCCCGTCAGCGTGCCCCAGTTGGCGATTCCAGTCGCGAGCGCGTCCCCGGTCGAGGGGCGGACGAAGGAGGCGACCGCCGAAACCATGAAGAGCACCGAGCCAAGCTGGTTGGCGGCGACGATCCACCAGCCGAGATCGCGGCGCCGCCAGAAGCGCCAGCCGCCGATCCCGACCAATGCCAGGTGACCGGAGACGAGGAAGAGAGCGCAGCCGACCATGTCCGGAGACCAGACGAGCCGGTCCGCTTCGGCCGGGCTGAGTTCCTGGATGAACGAGTCGACGAGGTTGATCGCGAAGACCAGCGTGCCGACGAAGAGGGCGACGGCACTCAGCCACTGTAGGCGGCGCGGCTCACGCGACCACCAGCGCCAGCGACCGACGGGCGCCACGGCGTCCCAGCCCCCTTCGGGCTCGTTGACAACCTGCACGACCGAGGCGTAGCCGCCGGTGCTGAAGAAAACGCCACCGGCCAGATAGACCGTCGCGCAGGCCGTGACGTCGACGCCCGCCTGCGCCAGGGCGGCCCCAATCGCAAACAGTGACCCGCCGATCAGGAATGCAGTCGCGGCGACCGCATTGACGCGCCAGAGGCGCCGCTGCATCTCCACGGGCCGATTTTCCGCCATATCGGCGTACTTCCGGCCCATTGGCAGAATTCCTAGGGCGACGGGGAACCGGTGGTCTCAGGGATTTGCACAGTATCGTTGACCGGTAACAGTGCTTACAGTAATTAAACGCTGCTGTCTTGCCCCGGTGCTCGGGCTGGTCCTCCTGGCCGGTTGCGGCAGCAGTGGAGATTCCGCTACGTCTTCATCCTCCGGCCTGCCGAAGACGATCGTGTTCGGCGCCGCGATCGCCAAGAGCGGCTACCTCGCCCCCTTCGACGCCAGTATCTCGGCCATCGAACAGCTGGTCGACGAAACCAATGCCAAGGGCGGCATCGACGGCAGCAAGCTCAAGGTAATTCAGACCGACAATCGCTCCGACCCCCAGCAGGCCCCGATCGCCGCACAGCAGGCAATCGAAAAGGGGGCCAACGTGCTGCTTCTCAGCAGCGAGTCGCTCACCGCCGCTGCGGCCGCCCCGGTGGCGGAAGAAAACAACGAGCTGAACTTCAGCCTCTCCGCCAACGAACCCGGCTACGGCCCGCCGACCACCGGCCGTCTCTCCTTCAGCGCCTACCCCACTGTGCTCAGCGAGGCGAGCGCAGACGCCACCTTCCTGCACGAAAAGGGGATCGAGCACCCGTTCCTCTTCCGCGACACCGCAATCATCTACGGCAAGGCCTACTGCGCGGGATTCCAGGAGTCCTGGGAACACCTCGGCGGCTCGATCTCCGGCTCCGTCGACTTCAAGAACGAAGACGAGTCGATCGCCAGCCAGGTCAACCAGCTGAAGAAGTCCAACGCCGACGCGGTGGTGATGTGCTCCTACCCACCGGGCGGTGCGGCAGCCGTGAAGCAGATCCGCGCCGCCGGCATCGACGTGCCGCTCATGGGCACCGGCTCGTTCGACGGCACCTACTGGCTGAAGGGCATCTCCAACACCAAAGACATCTACCTCGCCCTCAACGGATCTTCCTACGACCCGCCCAACGAAACGACGGCGAAGCTATACGAAAAACTGGAAAAGGCGGGGGTCAACACCGATGTCTCCAGCGTCCTGCTCTCGGCCTACGCCGCGGGCCAGCTGATCATCAGCGCGATCAAAGAAACCGGTGGCGTCGACGGCAACGCGCTGGCCGATGCGCTGGAGGCGAAGCCGCACCAAACGGTCCTCGGCAAGATTTCCTACACCAAAGACTTCCACTACGCGAACGCCAGCTGGCCTATATACGTGTTTGCGAACGGTAAGCCGAAGCTGGTAACCACCATCACCCCACACTTCCTACCCGAATACGGCGGCTAGCCGCCGTATTCGGCCCTGAAAAACGCAAAGGTATCCTGGGTGCTTAATGGCCAAGCTCACTCAGCCGGCTCGGGGTCGCCCCAAGCAATCGTCCGACGTTCCCCTGGCCGGCAGCCGTGAGCTGGACCGAGACAGCGAGGTACCGCTCTACTTCCAGCTCGCCGCAGAGCTGCACCGAATGCTCGAGCTTGGAACCTGGGAGCCCGGCTCGCGCTTCCCCACGGAGCGCGAGCTGGAGGAAGAGTTCGGAGTCTCCCGCGCGGTGATCAGGCCGGCGCTCGACCTCCTCGTCGGCGACGGCACGATCTTCCGGATCAAAGGCTCGGGCGCCTTCGTCGCCGCGCCCCGAAGCAAAGTTGAAGCGACCGGCCTGGTGAAATTGTGGGCAAGCAGCGATCGAGACCACTCGGTGTCCGTGGCCAGCGTCCGCAAGCGCATGCCCGACCGGACGGTGTCCCAGTTCCTCGAGCTGGGCGAATCTCGCGGAGAGATCGCCCAGGTGACGGCGGTGGTCAACGCCGGCGAACCGTCCTCCTTCGTCGTCGACTCCTACTCGTCGATCTCCCGCCTCCCGTGGCTTCTCCCCACCGCCACGGCCTTAGTGAACGGCGCCAACCCCCCGCGGCCCGGCAAGCTGGAGCTCACTCGCAGCACCGTCTCGGTCGAGCACACCTTCTTCAGCGGGTGGGCGGCGTCACAGGTGGGCTCCAAAGCAGGAAATCCGGCCCTGATCGGGCGCTTCGTCCAGTTTGGCCGGACGAAGGGGGCGACACGGGAGCGCCCGCTTGAGTTCGCGCGCTTGATCTGGCGCGCCGACACCACTCAGCTCGCATTCGAGCTGGAATGAGCGGCGCGCCCGGACAGCGCCCGCCAGACGAACTCCGAGAAGGCCTCGCGGTAGGCGAGGGTGAAGCGATCGGCCAGCGTGTTGAAGTCGGCGTCACGCGCCAGCGGCAGCTCCGGCGGCTGGATCGCGGCCGTCACTCCCCGGTCCTCGACGTAGAGTCGCTCCTCTGACTCGATCGCCTCGTCGAGCGAGAGCTCGTCGAAGTCGTCGCTCAAGCCCTCGGCCCAGTAGTGCACGGACTCGGTGGCGCCGATCGCGCGCGCCGCGTGAAGAAGCCAGCGCTCGCCTTTCGCCATCACCATCCTGACCGAGGTGAAGTTGGGAGCGATCGCGTGGCTGTGGCCCGCGCGCAGCGAGTCCCAGGTCCCGTCTCCGCCGGCGCCGGTCTTCATCTCGCGGCTCATCGTCACCTCGATCCCGTCGCGCTCGACCGCCAGCGGCTCGACGACCTCGGCGACCGAGCCGAAGGTGTCCCTGTGCACAAAGGCGAAGTGGGCGACGTCGCGGAAGTTCTCGATCATCAACCCCAAGCCAACCGGCAACTCGAACGGCGTCCCGTGCTTCCAGCGCCCAGGGCCGGGCTTGAACCAGGGCACGGTCGGCGGCTCGCCGAGCGGCTCCTCCAGGGCCGTCCAGACCAACCCCCACTGCTCCCGCACGGGGAAGGACGCGATCCGCGCACCCGGCGGGATCTGACTCTGATCGGCCAGCGAGGGAATCCGCGTGCAGGCGCCGTCGCGGCCGTTCCATTCCCAGCCGTGGTAAGGGCACTGGACGCCCTCGCCCTTGACCTCGCCCATCGAGAGAGAGGCGCCGCGGTGCGCGCAGCGGTCGGCGACGACCGCCGGGGCGCCGCTCTCGGTCAGGAAGACCGCCAGGGCCTCTCCGAGTATGACTGCCCGTTGCGGGCCGTCCTCGAGGTCTTGCATCCTCGCCACCGGCTGCCAGCAACGACGCAGCGCTTGCGAGACCTCCTCGCTGGTCGGGGCACGAGTCGGCTTCTCCTCGCTCACTGCCTTCCTCCGCCTCTCGCCCCTTCGCTCACGGTTGCCCTCCCAGGTATGTGTGCAACAGGTCCGAGTCGCCTTCCAGCTCCTCGCGCCGTCCCTCCACCCGGACCCTGCCGGCTCCCAAGACCAGGCAACGATCACAGAAGTCGATCGTCCGTGCGGCGTTCTGCTCGACCAGGAGCATCGTCGTGCCTTCCTCCCGCAAGCCTGTCAGCAACTCGTAGATCAGGTCGATCGTCTTCGGCGCCAGCCCGAGCGACGGCTCGTCGAGGATCAGCAGTCTCGGCTGGCCAAGCAGTGCACGGGCGATCGCCAGCTGCTGCTGCTCGCCGCCCGAGAGCCGGTCGGCGTGCTCCCCGGCCCGGGTGCGGAGGATCGGGAAGCGCTCCAGCGTCCGTTCCAGCGCGGCGGCGCCGTTGCCGTTTCGCCGCATGCCCATCCGCAGGTTCTCGGCCACGGTCAGCGACTTGAACACGTGGCGGCCCTCGGGGACGAGCGCGAGCCCGAGCCGGGCGATCCGCTCCGGCGCCATCCCATTCAGAACGCGACCCTCGAACACCACCTCGCCCGAGCTCGGCCGCGCCAGGCCACAGACCGCCCGCAGCACCGAGCTCTTGCCGGCCCCGTTCGGCCCGATCATCCCCACGACTTCCCCGGCGGCGAGGCCGAGGTCGACTCCGTGCACGACCTCGACCCCGCCATAGGCGACCTTGACTCCGCGCAGCTCAAGCACTTGCAGCCGCCAGGTAGGAGCTGCCCAGGTAGGCCTCGACCACGGCCGGATCGGCTTGGACCTCCGCCGGCGAGCCGACCCGAAGGGTGACCCCGTCGTCGATCACCTGCACCTGCGGACAGAGGCTCATCACCACGCTCATCTCATGCTCGATCAAGAGAACCCCACAGCCGAAATCCTCGAGCACGCCACGCAGGATCGCGACCAGCTCCTCGCCCTCGATCTCGCTCAGCCCAGCGGCAGGCTCGTCGAGCAACAGATAGCGGGGGCCGGTGGCGAGGGCGCGGGCGACGCCGAGCAGGCGCTGGCTTGCGGGCGGTAGGGAGCCCGCTCGCGATGCCGCCTGCTCGCGCATTCCGAGCCGATCCAGCACCCCGGTGGCAACCGCGACCGCCTGCCGCCTGCCGACGCCGACTCCCATCGCCCCGACCGCGACGCTCTCCAAGACGCTCAGGTGCGGGAAGGGAAGTGCGGCCTGGAACGTACGGGTCAGGCCGGCGCGGGCGAGGCGAGCCGGAGAGCGGCCGCCGACATCGACGCCGTCCAGGCTGACCGCGCCCGTGTCGGGGGTGAGGAACCCGCTAAGGACGTTGACCAGCGTCGTCTTGCCGGCGCCGTTCGGGCCGATCAGGCCCAGCGCCTCTCCACGCCGCAGGGTCAGATCGACTCCCCTCAGAACCCGAAGCCCGCCAAAGGCAACCGAGACCCCCTCGGCGCACAGCGCGCTGCCTCCGGCCGGCTCGGCTCTTGCCGGCTCGACGGCGCCGTTCGTCGTGGACCCCAGGATCGGGCGCATCGCACGGAGCCGCGGGCCCCGGGACAGTCCTCCCGCCTCCCGGCCACCGGTCAGCCCGTCGGGCATCGCGATCATGGTCGCCAGCAGGATCAGCCCCACGCCGATCGCGGCCAGGCCCGGTGTCCGGCCGACCGAAACGACGCCAAGCAGGTGCGCGCCACCTTCGACGTTGCGCAGGACCTCGTTCACTGTCGAGACCGTGATCGTCCCCAGCACCGCCCCGAAGACGCTGCGGGCGCCGCCGACGACCAGCATCGTCACCGTCGTCACCGTGGCGCCGAAGTAGAAGGTGGTCGGGATGAGAACGCCCGACTGGTGGGCTGCCAGCGCGCCGCCGATCCCGCAGAGCACCCCGCTGAGCGCGAAGGCGATCAGCCGCTCCCGGGTAACGCCGATCCCGAGCGAGCGGGCGGCCACCTCGTCCTCGCGGGTCGCCTGCAGGCGATATCCGCGCGCCGACCATTTGAAAGCGAGCGCCGCCACGACAGCGGCACCCGCCCAGAGGCCGGCGGAGGCGATGCCGGTCGTCCTGGGGATGCTCACCAGACCGCTGCTGCCGCCACTGATCCGGTCCCAGTTGGCGAGCACGTTGTAGATGACGATCAGGAAGGCGAAGGTCGAGATCGGGATCGCCAGGGTCGAGGTCCGCATCAGCGGCAGGCCGACCACCGCGGCCAGGACTCCACAGGCAGCGGCGGCGATCAGGGTCGAGAGCAGCGGGCCGAGCTGGGCGGAGGCGACCAGGTGAGGGAGTGCGGGCGTCTGCAGCGCGGCGAATGTCGCCGGCAGGGTGAGCAGCGCCGCGACGTAGGCGCCGGCACTGGCGAAGCCGAGCTGCCCGAACGAGTAGACGCCGCTGTTGCCGATGAAGACCTGCAGGCCGAGGACAATGATCAGGTTGCAGAGGATCGTCGTCACGGTGCCCTGCAGGGCGGGGGTGCCGTTGGCGCCCACCGCCATGGTCAGTGCGACCAGCGCAAGCGGGACCAGCAGCGAGACCGCGATCAACGCGGGCGAGTGCAGTCGCCCGCTGCTCACACCCGTGCCTCCCCGGTTGCCGCGCCGAGCAGGCCGTGGGGCCTGACGATCAGGATCGCCACCGGCAAGCTGAAGACAAACGCATCGCGAAACGGCAACAGGCTCTCCGGCAGGTATGCCCCGAGCAGGGAAGCGATGACGCCGAGCAGCAGGCCGCCGAGCACCGCGCCGAACATCCTGCCGAAGCCGCCGATCGTCACCGCGACGAAGCCGACAAGTACCGGAGTCAGGCCCATCGTCGGCGAGACCTGCCCGGTCTGCATCACCAGGAGCACGCCGACCGCCGCGGCAAGGGCGCCGCTGACGGCGAAGGAAAGCGCGATCACCCTGTCGGCCTGCACGCCGAGCAGCCGCGCCATCTCGAAGTTCTCCGCCGCCGCCCGCATCGCCAGGCCGGCTCGGGTCCGGTAGAGCAGCCAGCCGAGGCAGGCAAGGACGACCGCTGTAAGGCCGAGCGTCAGGAACTCCAGGTTCGGCACCGAGACGCCGCCGAGCTGCGTCGATTCGCTGATGAAGCCCGGTGTCGCCACCGATTTGGGACGAGCGTCGACCGCGCCCATGACGATGTTCTGCAGGATCGTCGCCACCGCCAGCGAGGTGACGAGCTGGGCCGAGAGGTCAGCCTTGCGGACCGGGCGGAAGGCGACCCGCTCGGCGGCGATCGCGATCAGGACTCCGGTCACCAGCGCCCCGCCCACCGCGACGGCAAAGGGAAGCCCGGCGAGCACGTAGAGAGCGTAGGCGGAGAGCATGATGAACTCGCCGTGGGCGAAGTTCATCATGCCCATCACGGTATAGATCACCGTGACCCCCAGCGCGATCAGCGCATAGAGGCTGCCCAAAGCCACTGCGTCGATCAGGTTCTGCACCAACTCGGTCACGGCAACTCAAGACTCTTGGGAGCAATGCAAGAAAGACTAACCGGGATGCCAAGGCCCCGGGAGCAAAGGCCCTACGGCAAGAGCTAAGGCGTGACGAACGTTGCCGGGTCGGGGCCGATACGGCTCCTGCTATCGAGGTCTTCGATCGCCGCCATGTCGTCGTCGGAGAGCTCGAAGTCGAAAAGCGCGATGTTCTCGCGGATCCGCTGCGGCGTGACCGTCTTGGGGATGACGACGTTGCCGAGCTGCAGGTGCCAGCGCAGGATCGTCTGAGCGGGCGTCTTGCCGTGGCTCGCAGCTACGGCGGCGATCGTCTCGTCGTCGAGCAGCTCGCCCTGGGCAAGCGGGCTCCAGGCCTCGGTGGCGATGCCCTGCTCTGCGTGCCACGCCCGCAGGTCGCCCTGCTGTAAGCGCGGATGCAGCTCGATCTGGTTGACGGTCGGGCGCGTCTCCGTCTCCCGCTCGAGCAGCTGGAGATCCTCGATGCGAAAGTTGGAGACGCCGATCGTGCGCGCCGCCTCCTCGCGGTGGATCTGTTCGAAAGCCCTCCAGGTGTCGACGAACCGGCCCTCGGTCGGCGCGGGCCAGTGGATCAGGTAAAGGTCGACGTGGTCGAGCCCGAGCCGCTCTAGGCTCGCCTCGAAGGCCGCCAGCGTCGAGTCGTGGCCCTGCTGCGAGTTCCAGAGCTTGGTGGTGACGAAGTAGTCCTCACGCGGCAGTCCCGAAGCGGCGAGGGCAGCGCCGACGCCCTTCTCGTTCCGGTAGGCGGCCGCCGTGTCGATGTGCCGGTAGCCGGCCTCGAGCGCCAGCTCGACGGTCTTCTGGGTCTCCTCCGCCGGCACCTGGAAGACTCCGAAGCCCAGCTGCGGCATCTCGATGCCATCGGGGAGAGTGACGCTGGGGAGTAGAGTCGCTTGGGCCATAGGGGGATTCCTTCCAATACGGGATTCCTTTGTTGTCATGATAACTACTCGGGGTCGCGAGTAGCTCAGAATTGGCTAACCGTTTGTCAACCTTGAAGCTGGGGCGTTGTCCGCAGCGGCGAACTAGCTGGTCGCCAGGCCGATGGCCAGCAGCGGGAAGGCGAGCATGACGCCGAGGTAGGCCCCGATCGTTGCGCCGGTAAGCAGGCTCGTCGTGCGCGAGCGAGCGCCGCAGATGACGCCGGTCAAGAAGATCGCGACGGCAATCGTGAGGCCGATCCAGAAGACGTCGGGCATGATCGCGGGCGAGATTATCGAACCGCGCCGCGGGAGGGCGACCGTCTCCGCCACGGCCGCCACTTCCCAGGGCGTTGCATCGTGTCGATGAAACAGGCCGAGCCGGACTCGCTAGGTTGGGCGCATGAAACTGCTCGCCTTCAGCGACCTGCACTGCGATCTGGCCCAGGCGGCAAAGCTGGTCGAGCTCTCGGCCGAGGCCGATGTCGTGATCGGCGCCGGCGATTTCGCCTCGGTGCACGAGGGCCTGGACGAAACGATCGAGGCGCTGGCGGCGATCAGAGCCCCGACAGTGCTGGTGCCGGGGAACAACGAGACCGACGATGCGCTGCGCGAGGCCACTGCCGGCTGGCGCTCGGCGACCGTCCTGCACGGAGGCGGCACGACGATCGCCGGCGTCGACTTCTTCGGCCTCGGCGCCGGCGTTCCCGTCACTCCTTGGGAGTGGAGCTTCGACCTCGATGACGAAAAAGCCGCCGTGATGCTCGCGCACTGCCCGGACAACGCCGTCCTCGTCCTCCACTCGCCGCCGCTCGGCCACTGCGACTCCAACGGCGCCGGCCAGAGCTTCGGCAGCCCGATCCTGCTGCGGACGATCGAGGAGCGGATTCCGCGCCTCGCGGTCTGCGGCCACATCCACGAGTCCTGGGGCTGTGAAAGCGAGATCGGCGACACACCCGTCTACAACCTCGGCCCGAAGGGCGCCTGGCTCGAGGTCTAGGCGGTAACCCGGTACTTGAGGTGGACGACGCCGGGAGCCTCGATCGCCCGGAGTTGCTCGAGACCGAGGTCGGAGGCGGAAAGATTGTCGAACAGGCGAGTGCCCCCGCCCAGCAGGACCGGAACCACGTTCAGCTGTAGCTCGTCGATCAGGCCCGCCGCCAGGTACTGCTGGGCGACATCGGCGCCGCCGCCGAGCGCGACGTCCTTTCCGGCCGCGGCATCCTTGGCCTGCGCGAGCGCCGACTCGACGCCGTCGGTAACGAAGGTGAAGGTTGTGCCGCCCTCCTTTGCCAGTGGCTCGCGCGGGTGATGGGTGAGCACGAAAACCGGCGTGTGAAAAGGCGGATCGTCTCCCCACCAACCGTCCCAGGGATCCTCGCCCCAGGGCCCGGGACCGCCGCCGAACATCTTGCGGCCCATGATCGTCGCGCCGACGTTGTCAAGGGATTCCTCGACGACGGCGCTGCTGGCATTCGTCTCGCCGCCCTCTCGACCGTGCGGCCGTCTCCATGCGGCCAGCTTGAGCGCCCACTGGTGTAGCTGCATCCCGCCTTCCCCCAGCGGATCCTCCTCGCTTGGGTTCGGCCCGGCGACGAAGCCGTCGAGGGAGACCGAAATCTGGAAGCGGAGCCTGCTCACTACGCGCCTTGCGCGGACTCGCCCGTCCCCGCAAAGAGCTCACCGGCGCGGATCCGCTCTGCCATGTCCTTGGATTCCTCGCGGTAGGCACGGCCGTCCTCGAACTCGATCGCCGGGTACTTGCGCTGCCCGGAAAGCTGCTCCAGATCGTCGCGCTTGCCCGGGCGAAGCGGCCCCTTGACCACCTCGTACTCGACGCCCTGCTCGTCAAGGGCCTTCTGCACCCGCCAGCAGGGGTGGGCGTCGATCTTGACCCACATGGTCGAGCAGCGATGGAGCTTGACAGCCATCTGGGCAAGCCTAAACCCGATGCACCCCCGTCGCAAGCGAGGCCAAACAGGGATCCACGGCGCAAATGCTTGCCTGGGCGCCGACGCGGCGTACTACCGGTGTTCGGAATCGCGACCGGCCCCGCCGTACAGGCGGTCGGCGCCGCTGCCTCCGACCAAACGGTCGTCCCCGCCTTGGCCGATCAGCGTGTCTTCGCCACCACGCCCCGACAGCGCGTTGGCGCGATCGTCGCCGATCAGGGTGTCGGGACCCGCGGATCCCTCCAGCCCCTCGATCGTCGGGAGGATCGTCCCCGCCGTGCAGCCGGCGCCGACTCGAGTCACGGAGCCACCTATCTGCGCGGTAACGCCGGGGTTGAAGCGAACGAAGGTAGCCGTGTCGTTGCCCGGCCCGCCGTCGAAGAGGTCGCCGTCGCACGGGTCGCCGCCGACCAGAAGATCCGATCCTTCACCGCCGATCAACGTGCTCGTCCCGCTTTCGTAAGGGGTGGAAAGGTCGCCGCGGGCGCCGATCAGCGCATCGCCACCCCCGCCACCGACGAGCAGGTCCGGTTCGCTGTCGTTGCCGGCCTCGATCAAGTCCGAGCCGGGTCCTCCGTATAGGGAGTCGGCCCCGGGCCCCCCGTCGATCCGAAGCTCCACGTCGGTCGGCATGCTGACGTCCACGACGACGGTGTCGTTGCCACCGTCGGTCGCGATCAGGATCGACTGAACCCCGATGGGACAATGGACCTGGTCCCCGCCGGCGGAGGCGCACCCTTCCACGTTGCCTTCCGGAAACGGAATCATGCTGGCAACCGTGAAGCCCGAGCCATCGAAGGAGATCCAGATTTCGTCGCTGAAGGCAGAGCCGTGGACGGTCAGCGTCGCAGTGCCATCCATGTTGGTAGTTCGGACCACGGCGGGCAGTTCGGTTGGGATCGACTTTTTCTGTTGACAGGACGTGTCGACGGCGCCACTGTCGCAATCGGCGCCACCCGGACCGCCGAAGAGCAGGTTGTCGCCGCCGCGGCCGTCGAGCGTGTCGTAGCCGGCGCCGCCGTCCAGCCGGTTGGGCCCGACGTCACCGTCGATCAGGTCAGGCGAAGCCGAGCCGATCACATCCTCGAAGCCGGCCAGGCTGTCGCGGCCATCGCCTTTGGCGCTGCCGATTTCGAGGTCGGCGGTGACGCTTTCCGGAGAATCGGAGAAGGAGGCGATGTCGTCGTTCCCAGGGCCTCCTTCCAGCTGGTCGAAGCCGATGCCGCCGCGGACGACGTCCCCGTTGCCTGCGCCGCCGCTGGCGACGTCGCTGCCGTGGTTGCCGATCACCATGTCGCCGTCGCCTTCCCCACCTTCGAGCCGATCGTCGCCCAGGCCACCGTCGATGTAGTCGGCGCCACTGCCCCCGTCGGCGGGATCGTTGCCGCGTTCGGTGAAGATCCGGTCGTTGCCTGCGCCGCCGTCTACCCGCCTATCCGAGGCGCGGCCCGAGTGAAGGATGTCATCGCCTTCGCCGCCTTCGAGCCAGTCGGGGCCGTCTTCGCCTTCCAGCCGGTCGTTGCCGGCTTCGCCGTAGAGATGGTCAGGCCTCTCGCCGCCGAGGATGGTGTCGTCGCCCGCTTCGCCGTAGAGGCGATCGCTGCCGGCGGCCCCTTCGAGCCGGTCGGCGCCGGGCCCACCGCAGATCGTGTCATTGCCGTTTGGGCCACCATCGATCCTGTCGTTACCTCGGCCGCCGAAGATCACATCGTTCGCCGCCGTGCCGACGATCACGTCGTTGCCTGCGGTGCCGACGATCGTCGCCTGCCTTGCGGCACAGGTCGGCACGGACGCCGTGCTCCAAGACGGAAAGACGAGCACGGCGGCGGCAAAAGCCACAACCGCGAGGAAGGGCGAGCGAACCACTCTTTGCTCTTTCCCCGCCACCCCGGTTTGCGAACTGCCTACAGGGACGGCGGCGGGCTTAAAAAAGACTCAATCGGCGGCGGGCGCTGGGGGCCAGGTGGCACTTGGTGCTTGATCACCCACGCCTCGGGGGTAGCCATTTCGCCTCCTATCGCTGATCTGGCTTTCCGACCCAAGGTAGGGCGAAGGCGTGGTCACCACATCGGCGTGGTACCGCAGCCGGCCACTGGCGAACTACTGACCCAGTCGTCGATGGCAAGCCTGAAATACTCAGCAAGTCGAGATGAGACCAACAGGCCTACCCCCCGGCCCTCCTTATCCCGCCGCGCTTCAAGCCGTCGGGTTCTGGACGCGCCCCTTTGCCTTCCTGCGCCAGTGCCGCGAGCGTTACGGCAAGCGCTTTACGATCAAGCTGCCGGGCGCGCCGCCCTTTGTGATGCTGACCGACCCGGCCGAGGTGAAGGAAGTCTTCACCGCGCCGCCAGACGTCTTGCGGCCGGGCGAGGGCGCCCGGGTGCTCGAGCCCGTGGTCGGCACCAACTCGGTGATCCTGCTCGACGAAGGCGCGCACATGGAGCAGCGCAAGCTGATGCTGCCGGCCTTCCACGGCGAGCGCATGGAGCGGCTGGCGGGCCTGATGGAGGAGGTCGCGGTCGAGGAGCTGGCGGCACTGCCGCGGGACGTGACGGTCGAGCTTCACCCGCGGATGCAGGACCTGACGCTGAAGATCGTCCTGCGCGCCGTCTTCGGCCTCGAGCCCGGTCCCCGCTTCGAGGCCCTGCGCCGGCGCCTGCAGGAGATGCTCGTCTTCGGAGACCGGCCGATCAGCCTGATGCCGCCGCCGAAAGACAGCGTCGCGGCGAAGGTCCTCGAACGCGTCGGCCCGTTCGCCAGCTTCGTCCGCACCCAGGCAGAGGTCGACGAGGTGATCTTTGGACTGATCGCCGAGCGCCGCGAAGAGGGCGAGGGCGCCGACCGCAACGACGTGCTGGCGATGCTGCTCGAGGCTCGCCATGAGGACGACTCCCCGATGAGCGAGCAGGAGATCCGCGACGAGCTGATGACGCTTCTCGTCGCCGGCCACGAGACGACGGCGACGACGCTGGCCTGGGCCTTCGAGCGCCTGACGCGCGAGCCGCGGGTGCTGGCACGGCTGATCGAGGAGGTCGAGGGCGACGACGACGCCTACGTCACGGCGACGATCCAGGAGACTCTGCGGACCAGGCCGGTGCTGCCGAACGCCGCCCCGCGCCTCGTCGCCAAGCCGATCGAGGTCGGCGGCTGGAGCTACCCGGTGGGCTGCAGCCTCGTCCTCAACGGCTACCTGATCCACCACGACCCGGAGATCTACCCCGAACCGGACGCGTACAGGCCCGAGCGCTTCCTCGACGAGCCGCCCGGCACCTACACCTGGATCCCCTTCGGCGGCGGCCGTCGCCGCTGCCTCGGCGCAAGCTTCGCGATGCTCGAGATGAAGATCGTCCTGGGCGCCGCGCTGAGCACGCTGACGCTTCATCCGGGCCAAGGCGCCGAAGTCGCACGGCGGCGCAACATCACGGTGAGGCCATCGCGCGGTGCAACCGCCGTCCTCTCGGACCGGCGCCAGGCATCCGTGCCGGCCTAAGTGCCCAGCCTGCGCCGGATCGAGCTTTCCAAGGCGGCGCCCACCATCGCGGTGGCTTCGGCGACCGTTGTGCTCGTCGCGCTTCACGTCTACTGGCTTCACCGCTTTCGCTTCGGGTTCGTCACGGAGTGGGACGAGTCCGGGTACATCTCGATCGCCCTCCACAACACCGACGCCCTGCGCGGGGGCGGCCCTTTCTCCCTCGTCTCGACCGTGATCGAACAGGGCATCCAGGCTCCGCTGGTGCCCCTGAGCGCGGTGCCGTTCAACGTCGTCTTCGGCGACGGGGTCGACTCCAGCCTCCTGGTGGAGCCGGCGTTCTTCGCCCTCCTCGTGGTTGCCACGTACGGTGTCGCCCGCCGGCTGGTCGATCCGTGGTGGGCGGTGCTCGCCGCGCTGGCGGTGGCGACCGCGCCGATGGTCAGCGACTACACGCGGATCTTCCATTTCTCGGTGCCCGCCGCCGCGATGTTCACATCGGCTCTCTGGGCGCTGCTGAGATCGGAGGGCCTCAGCCGCCGGAGATGGGCGATCTGCTGCGGGCTCCTGCTCGGGCTGATGGTGCTCTCCCGCAGCATGACCATCGCCTTCCTCCCCGGCTTCGGGATAGCGGCCGTCCTGCCCCTGGTGCTGAGCCGGGTCGACCGCAGGAGCCGAATGCTCAACTTCGTGTTGCTCTGCGGCTGCGGCGGGGCCCTCGCGGCGCTCTGGTACGGGCCGAACCTCTACTCGGTCGGGAATTACCTCCTCAACTTCGGCTACGGCGCCGAGTCGAGCGCCTACGGGGCGGCGCACTCCCCGCTCTCGATCGGCTACTGGACGAGGGAGCTCGGCGGCCTCGTCGACGAAATCTACCTGCCGCTGGGCACTGTCCTTGCAGCATGCCTGATCGCTGCCGCAGCCTCGTTCGCGTTGCGCGCGGACCGGAAAAGGCCTGCGTGGCTGGACGTGAAGACCTGGCTGGCGGGGAGCACGGCGCTGACCCTGGTCGTCGTCATCGAGGGCTACGTGGCCCTGACCTCAAGCCGGAACCAGGGCACCGCGTTCGCGCTTCCCTGGCTGCCGGCCCTCGTCGTGATCGTGGTCGCTGCGGTGGCGAGCATCCGCCAGCGCCCGCTTCGCCTCGCGATGGCGGGAATCCTGGCGGCCGTCTCCCTCTTCAACCTGACGATGAAGAGCGGCCTCGTGCCCCAGGTGGCGAGCCCGGTGACGGCGGACCTCCCCACCCTCGGCCAAACCACCGTCGTCGACGGCCGCGGCCTGGTCCAGATCGAAGTCGCCGAAGCCGGTTACCCGACGGGCGGCCCGACCGACCAGATGCCGCCGCTGCAACGCCACTGGCTTCCCTTCGCCGGCGGGCTCGCCCGCTGGTCCTTCCAGTATGCGGAACAGCACGGCCAACAACCCGCCCTCGCCTCCGGCTTCGACGACCCCTTGCTCAGCAACACCCGGATCGCGCTCGGATCGGAGCTGGCGCTCTCGCGCCCGCTCACGACGCTCTTCCTCAAGCCCTTCCCCCACGGCGACTCAGCAGCCTCGTATCGGAGCCAGCTCCAAGAATCGCACAGCAACCTGCTGATCACCGGCCAGCGCGGGCCGGGAACTCCCGGCATACGCCTCACCCGTCCGCGGGTCGAAGCGGGCGCCCGCAGCCTCGGCTTCGAGCCCATCCGCCGTTTCACCCTGCCCGACGGCCGGATGCTCACCGTGTGGTGGCGGCCACAACTTCGCTGATCGAGCAGAGTTACGAGCAGCGATGGAAGAAACGGCGAGGAATGAGCGACGGCAGAGAAAAGGGCAGCTGGCGATCGGGGTGTCCTGCGGCGGCAGCAGCAACCGTGGTTGCCGCGGCGGCGCTCCTCCTCTCCGCTACCTCCCTCGCCGCCGCCGGCTCGCTCGACCGCAGCTTCAGCGACAACGACCGGCTCACGATCAAGGCCGCCAAGGACGCGGTCGGCAGCCAGCTCGAAGTTACGTCGAGAACGTCAACTTTCCCCGCATCCCCCTCATTCCAAGCCGCATCCTAGGAGATGCCGCGAAGCGAAAACGCGCCTGACAGGATTCGAACCTGTGACCTTCGGTTTCGTAGACCGACGCTCTATCCAACTGAGCTACAGGCGCGGGAGTCGCGATTCTAGGCCAGAAGCTGGCTTGCGGTGCAATGCCCCGATCGGTCGTTCATCTGCGCACTCAGATGTCCGCGCTCTGAGCTGATTTTCAGGAGGGAGGCGGCCAGCGATTACCGCCAGTCGACTACCGGATCGCAGGGCTCACTGCTCGGGCGGGTCCACGGTACGACCGAAACGGATCGAGATCTGGTGGAGGTTTTCGTGCGCCTCGGTCGGGCTCCCGGAGCCGGGAACGACGAAGCCCGTGGCTCTTCCCACTTTCTCGAAACCGACCTTGAGCTGCAGCTCGCCATCGCGGATCGCCATTCCTGGAAGGCCGGCGCCCAAGTCGGCGACAAGGCCGTCGACAAGCCCGGAAACCTCTTTGGGGGTCAGAACCGGGGCAACCGATTTCCCGGCAAGCTGTTCTTTCGCGACGGCAAGGCTCTCCGTGAGCTCGTCGCGCTCCTTGCCGGCGGAGACGGCCTCCTGCTGCGCCTGTGCGACTGTCTTGGCCATCTTCCCCAGTTCGCCGCGAGCGGCATCGAGCTCGGTTCTCAGTGCAAGTGAGGCAGCCTGGAGGCGTTCCAGATCCTTGCTCGAATCCTCAAGGCGCGCGGCGAGCGAAGCGTTCTCGGCAAGCGCGGCGTCGAGCTTCTTCCCGATCGTGACGTTGTCCTTCTCCAGTTCGCGGATGCGGCGCGTGCTCTCGGTTGCCGCGGCGCGCAGCTGCTGCCGCTCGGCAGCCAGTTTCTGTTGTTCGCCCTGGCTCTTCTCAAGCCGGCCCTCAAGCGCTTCGAGGCGACGGAGGTCGGTTGCGCTGACTTCGGACATGCTCTCGGGTCAGCCCCCCACGTCCGGCACGACGACTTCTCGGACGAGGCGATCTTCAGGGTCCTTCGCGGTCACCAACCAGCGTTTCGTGAAGGCTACGAACGTGGCATCGAAGGTGAGCCCGCCAAGGATCTTGCCGAGAACTTTCAGGTCCTCCCGTCGCTTGACTTCGGCGATCACTTTGTCCGGCGTTTTGGTCGGCCTCTCGGCGGGCCCAACGAGCGTGTCTTCGGCCGCCATGACATACCGCACCGTGACCGTCGAGAGCAAGCCCGGGCTGATGTCAGCCTGGCGCGCGTCGCCGCTCGAGACGGGCTGCAACGCGACCCCGCCGGTCCCCACGCGCTCGAGCGTGGCCTTCACCTCCAGCTCGGCCTCGGCGATCGCCACGACGGTGGGCACCTGCGCGACCTCCCCGGCGAGATCCTGCTGGGCATCGGCAAGCGACCGCCCCGCGGCCTCCAGGAATCCGGTGAGGTCGGCGCCGGCTTCGGTCAAGGTCAGGGCTCCGGCGTCCTCGTCGGGCGACTCGGTTCCAACCGCAGCGGCATCGGTACCGGAACGAGAGTTGCCGTCAGCTTCGAGTGGACGGTCACGTCACGGTTCAGCGTTCGTTCCGCACGCACCTCGGCCGTGCCGGCAAAGAGACCGAACTCGCGTTTGCCCGCTCCGGATTCTTTTTCCCCTTCGACGATCTTGATATCCATCGCCACCTCCACCGTCGACTGGGAGAACTGGTAGAAGGTCGGCATCACTCCGAGGCTGAGCAGCGAAACCGCCTGGGGTGCGGCCTGTTCGAACGTGACATTCCCGGCGGCGTCGATGACCTCGCTCACCTCCGGGACGACCTCCACCGTCGCGGTGGAGAGCTCCTGCAGGAGCTCGGCGGACGCGCGATCGAGGCTCACCTGCGCGTCCGCGATGCCCTCTCCGAGCATTCGCACGAGGTCGGCAAAGCTGACGGAGGGAGTCTCGCGGACGGGAGTCTCAGGGGTGACGATCGGGTCGCGAAACGCCCGGATCGCGGTTAGCTTCGCCCCGGCAGGAATCGAAACCATGTCGAGCGCCTATTTCGGTTCGGCTTTCGGGGCCGCCGGTTTCCGGTTGTCGACCACCGTCACCTCAGGGAAGAGGCGCGGCGGGGGCGGAACCGGGGTCATCTTCACGAACAGCTTGCTCGTTCCGTGGACCTCCTTCTGAAACTTCCGGTTGAAGGCCACATCGACGTTCACCGAGGCGCTCCACATCGCGAAGCCCGCTTTCGCCTGGATGCCGACTTTGACGCTCGTCTCCGTCGAAGTCGTGGTCTTGATGTCCATCGTGACTTCGATCGTAGTTTCGGCGAACTGGTAGAAGGTTGGATTGAGACCAACCTGGAGCAGCGTCATTTTCACGGGATTCGCGGATTTGAAGGTGACTTCGCCTTTTTCGTCGATGGTCTCGGTGAGCGCGGGAACGACCTCGATCGCGTTTTCCTCGTCGGCCAGCTCCTTCGCTGTTTCGACGGAGTTTTCGTCGAGCGCGCGCTGCGCGGCGGCAATCCCGAGGGCCAACTTGGTGACCATGTCGGGAAGGGGTACGTCGAGAAGTTCCTGTCCTACGCTCATGATGGTTCCTCCTGGGCTGAGGGTGAGGTTTGAATTCGGGGTGCGTCAGGACCCGATGCCGGTTGAGCTCCGCGCGAGGGCGAATCGTTGAGCCCGATCAGGCGCGCGAACCGGGCGAAGCGTTGGGGATCGATCGAGATCGGACCCGCCAGCAGGAGCTCGCGGCTCTGTCGGAGCGCCGCGTGCGCCGCGAGCGGAGCCACCGCAAGGACGCGCCGGCGGTCCTGCAGATGCGTCACGACCGTGCCTCCAACCGAGCGCACGGTCGCGTCCGGCGGACCATCGCGACCGATCACGAAGAAGAGCGACCGTTCTCGCTCTGGCGTCGAGACCTCGGCGCCAAACGCTTCTGCCGTAGGCGAAATTCCGATGCCAGATGGCGTGATGGACACACCTCGCAAGGAGATACTCCAATTCGCCTGAGCGCAAGCTGTCTGGCCGTATGTATGAGAGACGTCCGTGAGCCCTCAAATCTCCGATTTCACGGTCAAATCCAGGGGCAAGACGCGGAGTGAGAACGTTGCCGGCCGAACCTCCCCGCCAATCGGCGGCTATTACTCGATTTTCTTGGATTGCAAGATAAAGTGGCGCGAAATTCCAACCCAGAGAGGCGGTGGAGCATGGCACCACTCGGAACCGACCGATTCATCGCGATCATGAGAGGGCTGTTCCGGCATTACGTCGACGAACTCCAGGGTCCATACCTCGGTCCCGGCGGGCCCCACATGTGGGGCGTCGATCGGCTCGAGCCCGACCCTCACCCTTGGCGAGAGCTCGCAGTCGCATATCAGTTCGTGGGCCTGGCGGACTCGCTGGAGCTCGCCGGCGAGGGAACAGGCGTCACCCTGCTCAAGGGGTTCGCCGAGGACCCCGAATTCACATGCGGGACCCGACCGCCCGGTCGGCCTCGTCCGCACAAAGACGACGGACGGCGTCTCGACCCGGCCGTGTTGGGAGCGGCTCTTGTCTTTGTCGCCGAGGGCGTCGGGAACAAGGACGTGGCCAACGCTGCTCGCGAGGCCGGCCAAAACATGATCGCCTGAGTCGCGGTGGGCCAACCTGGATAACAGGCAGGCAAACCAGGAGGCGTCGATGATGCAGGAGAACGCGGAAGAGACAAGGGAAATGGAGGAGGAGGAGGAGGAGAGCGAGAAGAAGGACTGGGCGCAACAGGTAAAGGAAATCGGCGGTCTGGTTGCGGTGATTGCGGGCCTGCTGGCAGTCGCTGGAATCGCCGTCGGGGCCCTGATCGCCGGCACCCAAACCGCTGCGACCGTCGCCGGTTCCGCGATCGCCGTCGTCGGCTCAATCGTTGGCGCTTACCTCGGCGTCAAGATCGGCACCGACCAGACGCAGAAAGCCATCCAAGGGCAGCGCGAAGAGGCAGCAAAGGGACAGGTCTACGCGGCACATATAGACAAGGAGGGCGCCGAAAAAGTTGCTTCCCTGGCGAAGCAGGCAGCGGAGGCTGTTCGCGCCGGGCGATGACGCCCGCGGAGGCCTACCCGGCGGGCTGGTTCAGCCGCACGTGCCACTGGACCGTGGCAGTCGCTACTCGCTGGCCGGAGGCGTCGGTCAGCTCTATCTCGCACGGGAAGACGACCTTGCCCTCTGTGTCGAGGGTGGTCAGGGCCTCGGCGGCCGGGACGGCCAACTTGGCCCTGGCCTCTATCGGGCCCTTGGCGATTTTGTCGTAGGAGATCTCGGCGCTGCGGGCGAGCGGGGTGACGTCGCCGAGCCGCTCGGCGAAGGCGCTTACGAAGGCCGCGCCCGATGCCGCCTCGGCCGCCGTGAAGAGGGCGCCGGCGTGCTGGGAGCCAACGTGGTTGGTCAACTCGGCGCGCTCGGGCAAGACCACCGTCGCCTCGCCCTCGGCGATGCTGGCGATCTCCAGGCCCAGGTGCCCGGCGAAGGGCACGGCCTGGATCATCCCCTGGGCAATCAGGTCGAAGTCGGTCATCGCCGCAAACCCTATTCCGTTCCGGTGCGAGTTATGTCCAGATAGGTGGCATAACTCGCACCGGAAGGCTCAGCGGCCCTCGAACGTCGCGTGGCCGGGGGCGCCGTGCTCGAGGAAGGTCTTGACCGCGCGCTGCAGGTCCTCCGTGGCGAACAGCTCACCCGCGTCGGTGCGGATCGCCTCGTCGGCGGCCGGGATGCCGCCCTCGCGGAAGCGGCGCAGGACGTGCTTGGTCATCGCGTGGGCCTTGGTTGGCCCGGCCGCCAGCTCGGCGGCGAAGGCACGAGCCTGCTCGTCGAAGCCCTCGTCCTCGAAGACGCGGTTGACGACGTTCCAGCGCTCCAGCTCTTCGGCGCCGAAGAGCTCGCCGGTGATCACCAGCTCTCGGGCGCGGCCGCTCCCGGCGCGCTCTGCGAGCCGCTGCGTGCCCCCCATCGACGGGGTCAGTCCCACCACTTTCTCGACCAGGCCGAACTTGGCCGAGCGGGCGGCGAGGATCAGGTCGCAGCCCAGCGCCAACTCGAAGGCCGCGGTCAGGGTCAGCGCGTGGGCAGCGAAGACGACCGGCAGGGGCAGCGCTTCGACCCGCTCGACGGCGCCGATCAGCTCGCCCCAGAGCCCACTGGCCCGCTCCGGCGTCAGGCCCTCGAACTCGGCGACGTTGACGCCGCCGGAGACGGCACGCCCCTCGGCGCGGATCAGCAGCGCCCGCGGCGGGTCGGCCTCGACCGCCGCGATCCCGGCCAGTAGGCCGTCGAACATGCGGCTGTCGAAGAGGTTCAGCGGCGGGCTGTCGAGCGTCAGCACCGCCAGGCCGGCGGCGTCGCGCTCCACTCGAACGACTGTCTCCTCGCTGTCCATTCCAGGACGGGACAATAGAAGGACCGACGAAAGGAGACCTGATGAGGATCGGTGTGATGGGCACAGGCGCGGTCGGACGACGGATCGCCGGCAAACTGGTCGAGCTTGGGCACGAGGTGACGATGGGCTCGCGCTCGGCCGAGAGCGAGGCGCTGCTGGAGTGGATGCAGGAGGCTGGCGGCGACGCTCGCGGCGGGACCTTTGCCGACGCGGCCTCGGCCGCCGAGCTGGTCTTCAACTGCACCTCCGGGATGGCCTCGCTGGAGGCGCTCGCGGCAGCCGGCGCCGAGAACCTCGCCGGCAAGGTATTGGTCGACGTGGCCAACGCGCTCGACTTCTCGCAGGGGATGCCGCCGACCCTCTCGGTCTGCAACGACGACAGCCTCGCCGAGCGCATCCAGGCCGCCTTCCCGGAGGCAAGGGTCGTCAAGGCGCTGAACACGATGAACAACCAGGTGATGACCGAGCCCGGCCGCCTGCCCGGCGCTCACAACGTCTTCGTCTGTGGCGAGGACGCGGATGCCAAGGCCGCGGTGGGCGAGCTGCTGCAGGAGTTCGGCTGGGCGCCCGAGCAGATCGTCGACCTCGGTGGGATCGCTGCCGCCCGCGGCACCGAGATGTACCTGCCGCTCTGGCTCTGCCTGATGGGCTCGCTCGGAACCGCCGATTTCAACATCCAGGTTCGCGTGCCCTGAGGCGTTCCAGGGCCAAGCGGGACAAGGAGGGAAGGCGATCGCCTTTCGACGACCGAGGACGCAGTAGCGCGCCGGCACTGGGGCGCCTCAGGGCACGCGGTGGACCTCGAAGAGGTTGGTCCCCAACTCCTGCTCGGGGAGGCCTGCGGTGATCGCGATCAGCTCGCCTGAGGCCGCGATGCCGTGCTCGCCCGCGAGCCTGGCGCAGTCGTGGAGCAGGCCGCGCACGTCCTCCTCGTGCTCGCTCAGCACCGCGGTCACGCCGAAGAGCAGGCCGAGGCGGCGCACGGTCTCGATCCGCGGCGAGACCGCCAGCACCGGCACCTTGGGGCGGTGGGCGGAGACCAGGCGCGCGGTGCGACCGCTCGTCGTCGGCACCACCAGCGCCGCCAGGCCGAGGCGGTAGACCGCCCCGACGGCGCCCTGGGCGACGGAGTCGGCGACGTCCTGCGTCGCCTGGTCGGTGCGGCCGAAGAGCCACTCGCCATAGGGCAGGTCGGGCTCGGTGGCGCGCGCGATCCGGTCCATCACCCGTACCGCCTCGACCGGGTGCTGGCCGACCGCCGTCTCCTCGGAGAGCATCACCGCATCGGTGCCGTCATAGATCGCGTTGGCGACGTCGGTCACCTCGGCCCGCGTCGGTCGGCGCGAGGTCACCATCGAGGCCAGCATCTGCGTCGCAGTTATCACCGGCTTGGAGCGCTTGCCGGCGGCGCGGATCAGCCGCTTCTGGACCACCGGCACCTCGGCCAGCGGCAACTCGATCCCGAGGTCGCCACGCGCGACCATGATCCCACCGGTCGCCGCGGCGACGATCTCCTCGGCGTTCTCCGCCGCGCGCTGCTTCTCGATCTTGGCGATAAGCGGAATGTCGGAGCCGAGCCGGCGCAACCGCTCGCTGACCGGCTCGAGGTCGGCGGCGCTGGAGACGAAGGAGACGGCGAGCAGGTCGACGTCGTGCTCGACCGAGAACTCGACCCAGCCGAGGTCGCCGTCGGTTGCGGCCGGCGTGCTGATGCCGGGAACGTTCATTCCCTTGTGCGAGGACAGCGTGCCGCCGACCTCGACCTCGCAATCGACGCCGCCGTCGTCGGCGCCACGCACGCGCAGGCGGATCGAGCCGTCCGCCAGGTAGACCGGCTCGTCCTCGCGCAGCGAGGTGACGCCGGGCCAGGCGACAGGGATCGTCTCCTCGTCGCCCTCGACATCCTGGGGAGTCAGCTTCACGTGCATCCCCGTCTCCAGCTCGGCGACGTCGCCTCGCAGCTCGCCGATCCGCAGCTTCGGCCCCGGCAGGTCGCCTAGCACTGCGACCTCGCGCCCGGCGCGCCCGGCCGCAGCCCGGATCGCCTCGATCGTCCGCGCATGCCGGTCGCGGTCGGCATGGGAGAAGTTGAGGCGCAGGACGTCTGCGCCGGCCTCGACCAGCCGCGCCAGGACATCGGGGTCCCAGCTCGCCGGACCGACCGTCGCGATGATCTTGGTGCGCCTCTCGCGCTTCATCCACATGACTGTAGAGAGTGACCTCACCCCGAACCGGAGCCTGCGAACGTTGACATTGATCTGTGTAACACTGTCGCCGTGAGCAGCACCGTCGCCGAGCCCGCCGCCCGCGCCGAGGAGTCCCTCGCCCCCGGCCTCGTCGGCGAGGCGCCGCCGTCGCCGGCCGGGCCGATCGACGCGGCGGAGGCCGCCTCGCTCGCCAAACCGCCCGTCGTCCCGCTGCCGCGCGGCGCCCAGATGCTGCGCTTCAACCAGCGCCAGATCGAGTACGTCTTCGGCGCCCGCCGCCGCCTCGGCGACGTCTTCCGCATGCGCACCTCGATGCCGGGCGGCCCCGTCGTCACCAGCCACCCCGACCACGTGCGCTCGCTCTTCACCGCCAAGCCCGAGCTGGCGCCGTCGCTGACCGGCGAGTCGCCGCTGCGGCCGATCCTCGGCACCCGCTCGGTCCTGACCGCGGTCGGCCCCCGCCACATGCGCCAGCGCAAGCTGCTGCTGCCGCCGTTCCACGGCGAGGCGATCGAGCGCTACACGGCGATGATCGCCGACGCGGCCGAGCGCGAGATCGACACCTGGCCGCTGAACCGGCCCTTCGCCCTGGCGCCGCGCATGCAGGCGATCACGCTCGACGTGATCATGGCCGGCATCTTCGGCATCGAGGGACGGCCCGAGCGCGGCACCCCGGAGCACCGGATGCGGACCACGATCAAGTACCTGATCGCCGCCTCGACCTCTCCCCTGGCCCAAGTCGGCGAACTGATGAACATGACGCGCGAAGAGGCGGTCGGGCTGACCAAGCTCGGGGTCGAGCTGCTCGACCGCCCCACCTACGCCACGATCGAGGCGCGCCGCCGCGACGCGCACCTGGAAGAGCGGCGCGACATCCTCTCCCTGCTCCTGCAGGCGCGGACCGAGGACGGCGAGGCGATGGACGACAAAGAAGTCCGCGACGAGCTGCTCACCCTGGTCCTCGCCGGCCACGAGACGACCGCCAACTCGCTCTCGTGGGCGTGGGAGCGACTGGTCCGCAACCCGGACGCCCACGAGGCCCTGCGCGAGGCCGTCCGCACCGGCAAGGGCTCCGAGGAGCAGGTCGAGGCAACGATCGTCGAGACGATGCGCTCGCGACCGGTCGTGCCATTCATCGGCCGGCGGGTGACGGCGCCGTGGCAACTCGGCCAGTACGGGCTCTCTGCCGACACCCCGGTCGGGATGAGCATCCTCCTCGTCCACCACCGCGAGGACCTCTACCCGCAGCCGTTCGAGTTCCGCCCCGAGCGCTGGCTCGGCCGCAAACCCGGCACCTACGAGTGGATCCCCTTCGGCGGCGGCATCCGCCGCTGCCTCGGCGCCGCCCTGGCGATGGCCGAGATGCGAGTGGTCCTCGAGGCAATGGCCCGCCGCCTCGACATCGAGGCCGCCGAGCCAGAGCCCGAGCGCGCGCTGCACCGCAACGTGACGATGATCCCCGCCCGGGGTGGACGGGTCGTGTTGCGCGCTCGGCAAGCCTAAGCGAGAGTTTTCAGCTACTCGTCACGCTCCAGCAGTGCTCGTATCGCCAGTCTTAGGCTTGCTCGCAGCCTGGGGGGCGGTTTGGAGTCGCGTGGATAGATTCGTGAAGATTGAGTCCAGCAAAGGCACCAAGAAGGCAGCGAGTGCCAGGGCGAAGGTCTGCTCGGTTGAAGCGTTTTCACCACCGATGCCCACCTTGCTCCCAAAAGCGGGAATGATGGCGGCTGCCCAGATCGCGTAGGCCAGCATCGAAAGAGGGTAGAAATAAAGGCGGGGAAGTGGAGTACTGGTCGCGGCCAGGGCAGTGCCGAATAGATACAGGATGTTCATCAAGGCTCCAGCGCCAACAATCCACCAAATCGTATTGCCCGCCGGTTCAAATGCTGCCACCGCGAGAGTGGTCAGTGTCACAATCTCTGCCGGTACGTACTTGGCAATCTTCTCGAGATAGGAGTCTTTCCCCGCCTGGGTACCTTCTTCGGTTGGCTGACTTGGCGGAGTCTCTTCGGTGTTCGCCTTGACACGAGCCTTGTGAAGCAAGGTTCGCTCTTTCTGGGTGCGGCGCCGAGCGGGACTTTCAGTCTGTCTCACGAGCTCGGCGTACTGTGCCTGCACCACTGGTGGCTCGTAGACGATTGCTCGCGGCATGCTTCCTCCTAGAGTCGTCGGCTTTTGAACAACAATATGTCTATTTGTGGCCGCTGTCTAGATCAAACTAGATTAGATAATTGTTTGAATCACCTAATCGCACCACCAACAGCGGCACACTCAAACACACGTTGACTAGCATCGGCCGGTGCGATAAACGCTCAAGCCTTCCCGCACGCAGCACAGTGTTCGGTGCCTACGCGCCTGGGTTCGCGACAGCGAGAGCACTCAGACACCACGAGTCGCCCGCATCCCTCGCAATGACGACCGCCTCGGGCGGGGAAGCCACAGAAGGGGCACTCGCCCTTGCGGACCCGTCGAGCAGGCACCCGCCGGGCGAGATAGCGCTGCAGCGCGACGAAGGCGGCGAGCGTCAACGCGATGCCGGCCAGCGAGATGGCGAGCGGACCGGCCTCGGAGAACTCCACGTAGTTGCCGGTGTAATCGCCCGCCATCACAAGCGCCAGGACACCCGATGCCCCAATCCAGGCGTATATCGCCGGCAAGTAGCGAGAGCGCCGACGCCGCAGCCGCCCCAGCAGGTAATAGGCCGACCCAAGCATCGTGGCAAGCAAGGCCAGCCTGAGCACGAAGGTCCATCGATCATGTCCGGCCTGGTCGCTTCGCAGCTCCTGGCTTCGGTGCGTTTCCGCCCGCTCCGCGGCCGGAGCCGTTTCATCAGCCGTTGCCCGAGCGGCGTCCACACGGCCTTCGGCGTTGTCAAGTGTCTCTTGAGCGGCGACGTAGTCCTGCTGGAGAGCGGCTGAAGACTGGCCGGCATCGAGTGCCGTCCGATAGGCCTCTCGGGTGAATTCGACCTTGTGTTGCGCCGCCCTCACATCGCGCCCCGCATCGAAACGCGCACGCATGGCCGCTTGGTGCGCATCGATCGCCGCTCTCTCGGATGGAGTCGCCCGCACGACGACAACCCCATCTTCGGCGCCGAGGTCATCGACCCGAACGTATGCCCAGATGGCGCCGACCGAGATAAAGACCGCCAGCACGACCGAGAGCACCTTCTCGCCCGCTGAAACCTCGATGTCCTCCACTGGAACCCGCGTGCTCATCTCAACGTCCTCCTTGTGTCGTTCTCGATCTAAGCTCCACAATCAATTCGCAGTCGAGCGCGGCGGCGATCCGCATCAAGGTGTCGACGCGGGGAGGCCTGTGGCCGCGCTCCAGCCGTGCAATCGCGGACTGCGTCGTGCCACACAGGTCCGCGAGTTCTCGCTGCGAGAGGTTCAGCGCGCGCCGGCGCTCTGCGACCTGGACAGCGATGGCTTGAAACAGGGCCTCAGGCTCGTCGGCTAGCTGCATGGCTACCCGCCGCCGGAGTCGCTTGACGCCCTTCGCCGTTCTTGCCGCTCCCTCCATAGCAATCTCGCTATATATAGCAAAGTTGCGATAGATGTAGACCTGGAGCCCACGGCCGATCCGTCCGCCTAAGCAGGGGAGACTGCGCGGCGGCAACCGCCGAATCCCCCAGCAAGTCAGGCTTCTGGACGCGCTCGCGGAGGGTCGTCGCGTTTGTTGCCGGGGGTTCTAATAGGCGACTTCAACACGCATCTTGAACGGAGAGGGAGGGATTCGAACCCTCGAGAGAGCTTGCGCCCCCTACTCGCTTAGCAGGCGAGTGCCTTCAGCCACTCGGCCACCTCTCCGGGCGTTCGGCCCCGATTGTAAGAGCTAACCGGGGGCGGCGCGGCTAGTCTCGTGGTCGTGTCCGGCCGCTCGCACGCTCAGCTCGAGCAGATCTTCGAGGATGTCGAGGCGCCGTTCGCGTTCGTAGACCTGGACGCGATGTGGTCCAACGCCGAGGAGATGCTGGGGCGGGCCGGCGAGAAGCCGATCCGGGTGGCGAGCAAGTCGGTGCGCTGCCGGGCATTGCTCGAGCGGATCCTGCGCCGCGACGAGCGCTTCGCCGGGCTGATGACGTTCACGCTGCCGGAGACCCTTTGGCTCGCCGAAAACGGCTTCGAGAACCTGCTGCTCGCCTACCCCACCGCCGATACGGCCGCGCTGGGCGAGCTGGCCCTGCGCTCGGTCGCCAACCCGGCCGGGGCGCCGATCGTGATGGTCGACTGCGTCGAGCACCTGGAGGGGATCGAATCGGTGTTGGGCGCGGGTGCCGCTCCCGTGCGCGTCTGCATCGACCTCGACGGCGGCTGGCGGGGGCTGGGCGGACGGATCAAGGTCGGGCCGAAGCGCTCGCCCGTGCACACGGTCGAGGAGGCGGTGGCCCTGGCGCGGGAGATCGCCCTCCGCCCGCAGCTCGAGCTGGCAGCGCTGATGTCATATGAGGGCCAGATCGCCGGCGTCGGCGACCGGCCATCGGGGCGGCGCATGCGCGGGGCGGCGATCCGCACTATGCAGCGCCGCTCCGCCGCGGAGCTGGCCAAGCGCCGGGCGGCCGTCGTTGCCGCGATCCGCGAGTTCGCCGAGCTGCCGATCGTCAACGGCGGCGGCACCGGCAGCTTGGAGCTGACCGGGGCCGAGGACGCCGTCACCGAGGTCTCCGCCGGCTCGGGCTTCTACGCGCCGACGCTCTTCGATCACTACAGCCGCTTCTCGCTCTCGCCGGCCGCCGGCTTCGCCCTGCCGATCGTGCGAAAGCCATCGCCGGGCATCGCGACCGCCCTCGGCGGTGGCTACCTCGCCTCGGGCAGCGGCGATGCGGCGCGTCTCCCCTCTCCCTGGTTGCCGGATGGTCTCCAGCTCGACTCCGAGGAGGGTGCGGGCGAGGTGCAGACCCCCCTCAGCGGCCCGCCGGCTCGCGACCTGCAGATCGGCGACCGCGTCTACATGCGCCACGCCAAGGCCGGCGAGCTATGCGAGCGTTTCGACTCCCTCCATCTGGTCGAAGGCAACGAGGTGATCGACGTGGTCCCCACCTACCGCGGCGAGGGCCAAACGTTCCTGTAGTCCGGTTCAGGAACCGAGGACGCGTTCGGCGTACTCGTTGCTGAAGACGCGGCCTGGGTCCAGCTCGTCCCTGGCGGCCTGGAAGTCGGCCCAACGCGGGTAGCGCTCGGCCAGCGTTGCCGCGGTCTGGAAGTGTCGCTTGCCCCAGTGGGGGCGGCCGCCGTAGGAGTCCATGATCTCCTCGACCGCCTGGAAGTAGGGGCGCCACTCCATGCCGCGGTACTGGTGGACGGCGATGTAGGCAGTATCGCGCTCATGGGAGGGGCTGAGCAGCGCGTCGTCGCCAGCGGTCACCCGCATCTCGATCGGGAAGAAGACCGAGTAGCGGTTGGAGCGCACCCACTCGATCACCCGCCGTGCCGCCTCGGGACCGTGCTCGCGCGGCACTCCGTACTCCATCTCGGTGAAGCGGACGCGGCGCTCGTTGGCGAAGATCAGGTCGCTGCGGTCGGTCGCCTTGCTGCCGGAGGCGAGCCGGGCGGCGAGCCGCGATAGCGACGGGATAGCCCGCGGGAACGCCTTCCCGGCGGCAGAGATCGCCTCCAGCGCCCAGTTCTCCAGCATGATGTCGTTTAGGTAGGCGGCGCCCCGGCCGCGCGGCCGGGGCGGCTCCTCGGTGCGGTTGCGCTCGAGCACCAGGGCCGAGTCGGCGTAGGGGAAGGTGAAGAGCTCGAAGTGGTCGTTGGCGTCGGCACGCTCCTGGAATGCGTCGAGCACCTCCTCACGTGGGCAGGGCGAGTCGACCCGGTGCAAGGTGAAGGCCGGGACGCAGCGCAGGGTCACGGTGGCGATCGCGCCGAGGGCGCCGATCCCGACCCGGGCCGCCCGCAGCAGATCGGGATCCCCCGCAGCGCTCAGCTCGCGCACCGTCCCGTCGGCGAGGACGATCTCCATCGCCTCGACCTGAGAGGAGATGTTGCGAAGCCTGGCCCCCGTTCCATGAGTGCCGGTCGAAATTGCGCCGGCGATCGTCTGGCGGTCGATGTCGCCCAGGTTCTCCATCGCCAGGCCAAGCCGGTGCAGCTCCTCGTTGAGATCGGCGAGGACGGTGCCCGCCGCGACCTTGACGAGGCCCGAGCCGGGGTCGGCGTCGATCACGCCGCTCAGCAAGCGGGAGTCGACCATCGTGCCTCCCGTAAGCGCAGCCTCGGTGAAGGAGTGCCCGCTGCCGGCGAGTCCGACCTTGCGCCCCGCCGCAGCCGCTGCGCCGATCCCCTCGGCCAGCTCCTCGCGGTCGCGCGGGCGGACCAGCTCGACCGGCATACATGACTGGTCCCCCGCCCAGTTGCGCCAGGTTCCGCCCGATACCCCCTGCTCGGCCCTCCCAGAAGCCATCGGCAGGAGAGACTAACCCCCGGCCTCGGCTGTGGGAACGGTGGCCGGAGCGAGGGAGTGGAACGAGTAGGCCGCGGTGCCAAAAAGCAGCGCGGCGATCGCGATGCCCGGAGCCGTGTTGCCGGCGGCACCGGCGACGCCTCCGCCGGCGAGCCCACCGATCACCTGACCCGCCGCCCACGCCATGTTGGAGAGACCGGCCGAGAGCCCCTGATGCAAGCGGCTCGACTCGGCAGCCTCGGAAAGCATGGTCAGCGCCGGCGTGAAACAGATGCCCCCTCCTAGGGATGTGAGCATTACCCCGGCCATTACCACGCCCATGGTCGCCCCCATCGCAACGGCGACTATCGCAACCGCGCAGATGCTGAGCCCGGCAACGTAAGGCCTGCGCCGCCCGGCACGGTCCGAGTAGCCACCCGCTATCGGGGCGAGCACCGCCTCCAGGGCCGCTCCGGCGATAAATCCGCCGGCGATCAGTGTGTGTCCGCCGCCGAGACCTGCGATCTGCAGCGGCGCCAGTACCTCAACAGCGCCAAACATGATCGACGGGACGGCGACAAAGGCGGTCCCCATCAGGATCGGACGGCTGAGGATGGTCTCGGCGACCACGCGCAGATCCTGCGGCTCCGGCGCCTCACCCTCGGGTAGGCGAGAAGCAAAGAAGATGAGTACCAGTGCCACTCCAAGCACGCCGCTGAACACGACTTCGGTGCCGACCTCCGCTGCAAGTGCCCCGAGCGCCGGGCCAAGCAGAGCGCCGGCGACGGCTGTGCCCAGGGCTGTGCCGATCACCGCTCCGCGGCGCTCCGGGGGCGCCGCTGTGATCAGCCAGGTCAGCGCTCCCGACCAGATCAGCGCACCGGAAGCGCCCTGGGCAAACCGCGCGGCGTCAAGCAAGAAGAACCGATCGACGAAACCGAACGCGACGCTGGAGCAGCCGAGCAGCAGCAGGCCGGCGATTACCGTACGGCGAGGCCCGATGCGGGCGGCCAGAAGGCCGGCCGGCAGCGAGAAGATCAGCGTCCCGGCGGCGTAGGAGGCGGAGAGGACCCCGGCTTCCGCCTTAGTCAGCCCAAGCGAAGAAACGTAGCCCGGCAACAACGGCGCAATCGCCGAGAAGAAAGCGACGTCGAAAAAGACCATCGCCGACGCGAGAATAAGCAAACGACGCATTGCAGACAATACAATCATCTAAAGCGCTCGCCGTCATAGGCCCTGGCGTCTAGCATCGGCTAAACGTCTACTCCCCGGAGGGGTGGCAGAGCGGTTGAATGCACCGGTCTTGAAAACCGGCAGACATCGAAAGGTGTCTCGGGGGTTCGAATCCCTCCCCCTCCGCTGACCTGTGGCGAGTCCGCTTTCGCCGGCGCTGGACGCGGCCTAGGCACCCGCCCGGGGGAGCAGTCCGATGTCGCTCAGAACGCGACAGTGGTAGGCGACGACGGGTGCCTGGGCCCCTACGTCGGATAGCTCGCGGAGCAGTTCGTTCAGGGAAAGCGATCGCCGTTCGTCTTGCTCGTACAGCGCGAGAATTCTGACTCGGATCGCATGGCTGCGCGCATACTCCTCCCGATCCATCTTCCTCTGGCCCTTGTGGTCGTACATCTGCCTTCCCCTTTTGCGTTGCGGCCTCCCTCTGACCTGCGGCGTTTCGCTGTTGGCTTACGACACAAGAGTCCACTGCTCAGCGCCGGCGAAGCTGGGTACCGATTACGGACCCGGCAACCCGGGTGTTGAACGCAGAGGGCCTTTTATAAGAGTTTTCGATTGGTCCCAGTGGATTAATAGAGGTTTCCACATAAACGCGAGAAAAACCTCCACTTTTTTAGGACGTGTTAGATCGACCAGTCGATCAACTTCGACACGGACTAATTGACGAGCTTTGCTTCCGATGGCATCTCGAAGAGAAACATCGCGGCTCTCGCATTGATGAGTTTGCTCTCGTCCCCCGCAAGACGTGCGCGCTCGACGCTTTCGACTTCGGCCTCGCGGCCGGCCTTCAGGGCACCGTCTTGGATCTCGCTCAGTTTTATCCAGCCCTGTTCATCAACGCGAAGTGGGGATCGGCTGGTGTGTGACTCAATACGGGCCTGGAAGGTCTTAGCATGCCAGGCGACGGCGATATCACGCAAAAGCAGCTGTTGAACCCAGAGCGCATATCGTTCCCGATCATCTTGGCTTAGTTCGCCCCATTCCTCGCTGCTAAACACTGGCCGCATCACAGCGCGATAGATGGTCGTCGCCTGCCCGCGCCTCATCTCCGTATCGACCGCCTCGATCAAGTCCATTTTCTCGAGCTCCCCGACGTCATAGTCCGCCTTGTTGAGCCTGATGCTCAACCCCCTGGCAATATCGCTCTTTGACGCTGGGCCTTCGATTAGGACAACTAGGGCAGCAAGCTGCGCGGGGTTATGGAGCAGACGAAAGAGCTGTTCGTCGACGCGGATCTCCGGCATCACCGTCTTTGCCACAGCCCTCTCCTCTCTTTGGGTTGGTCGAGCGTGCGGACCTTAGCCGATTTCGATTAGTCACAGACGAGTATTCGGACGACACTGCCTATCCCGCACCCTCTCACTTGCCGAGGGTAATCGACTAGTCGATTACCCTCGGTAGCTGGTTTACCAAAGCCAGTGAGAGGGGGTGATTGACGTGCTCGAAAAAGTCGAGGCCGTGGTTCCGGCGATCTCTACGTTCAAGCCCGCTTAAGGCGCCAGTGGCCGATCCCGGTCCCAAAAGAGGCTGGGATCGGCCGCCTCATAAAACTAGCTACCACTTACCGCTGTCTAGCCGAAGTCACTCGACTAGTCGATCAGCTTCGGCTAGCCTGTTCCAGCGGTGACGGGGGAGGTAGCGACAGCCGGGCCTGGCGGTGACTGGGCCGAACGCGCTTTCGAGGCGATGGCGCCGCTCTACGACGACTTCACCGCCCACTACGAATACGAGTTCTGGACGGGGCGGCTTCTTGCCGTCCTCGAGCGAGAGGGGCTTGGGGGACAGCGCCTGCTCGATGTTGGTTGCGGCACGGGCAAGAGCTTCTTGCCGATGCTGCCGCGCGGCTGGCAGGCAGTGGGTTGCGACGTCTCGGCTTCGATGCTTGACCTGGCGCGGCAGAAGGTCGGCGATGCCGTTCGCCTGGAGATTGCCGACATGCGCGAACTGCCGCGCTTTGGCGAGTTCGACCTCGTTTGGGCCTTGGACGATGCGATCAACTACTTGCTGAGCACCGAGGAACTGGAGGCGGCGCTACGAGGGATGCGGAGCAACTTGGCGCCCTCGGGCCTGCTGCTGTTCGACGTCAACGAGCTGCTGGTCTACGGCTTCTATGCAGAGGGCGTCGAAGTCGAGCGAGACGGACGCCGTTTCGTTTTTCAGGGGAATGCGGCGGGTGAGGTCGAGCCAGGCTCGATCTGCGAGTTCTCATGCTTCGAGAAGCGGCCCAACGGCGAAGATCAGGCGGCCGACCGCCGCAACGTCTCCGTCCATCGCCAGCGCCATTTCACCGAAGCCGAGATCCTTGCAGCCATCGACCGGGCAGGCCTCACATGCCTGAACGTCTACGGCCACGGCACCGACGGCATCCCGCGCCAGCCCTTGGACGGCTCGGTCCACACGAAGGGGATCTACGTTGCCCGCGCTGCCTAGTCCGACCACGTGGAAAAGACCGCGGATCAAGCGCACGACCGAGCAGTTTCAGGCACCGAACGGGGACCTCTACCTGCGCAGGCCGAGCGAAACCGCCGACATTCGAATCAAAGATCCGAGTCCACAGTTGAGGCAACTTCTCGGCGCGCTCGATGGCACGCGCTCGCGCCGGGAGCTGGATGAGGAATTCGGAGCAGAGCTGGTCGCCGAGCTGATCGCCCAGCTCGGCGAGATGGGGCTCGGGGAGGACGCGTCCGACGACGACCTGATCGACCCCCGAGTACGGGCGCGCTTCGATCGCCAGCTCCGCTACTTCAGCGATGTATCGATCGGGCAAACGCCGTCGCAATGCCAAGGCAAACTGGAAGATGCTCGCATTGCGGTCTTGGGGGTTGGCGGCCTCGGGGGCTGGTCGGCGCTGACGCTCGCCTGTGGCGGCGTTGGCGAGATGCTTCTCGTCGACTTCGACACGGTTGAGCTGAGCAATCTCAATCGCCAAGTCCTCTACCGGGAGGCGGACGTCGGCCAATCAAAGGCGCGCCTGGCAGCCGAACGGCTCGGCACCTTCAACTCCTCGATCCGAATCGAGACTCGTGAAGAACGGCTCGACAGCGAGGCAGCCGTCGCGGCGGCGATCGAGGGCTATGACCTCGTTGTCAACGCAGTCGATTGGCCGGCTCACGACATCGAGCTTTGGGTCAACTCGGCCTGCTTCGCGGCCGGAATCCCATACATCGCGATGAGCCACTATCCGCCGATCGCTCGTGTCGGGCCCCTGTACGTCCCGGGCGAGACTGGCTGCTACTCGTGCCAGGAGATCGCCTACAAGCGCTCATACCCGCTTTACGACGCAGTAGTCGAGTATCAACGCGCGAAGCCTTCGCCGGCGGCGACGCTTGGAGCTGCCTGCGCCCTGATCAGCGGCCAGGTCGCTCTCGATGTCATGCATTTTCTGACCGGCCTTGCGACTCCTTCGAGTCTTGGGGCGAGCCACATCTACGACCTCCGCACGATGGAGGCCAAACGGGAGGACGTTGTGCCAGAGCCCGATTGCCCGGTCTGCGGCATACGCCGACTGTCTCAGCCCATCGCCTGAAGGGATCACCGGGTCACCGAGATTGAGTCGATCAAGCCGCGTTCCTGCGGCTGTTTCTCCAACCCATGCAGCGGATAAGTTGCGGGCGTGGATAAGGACCGCGAAAGCGTGCACCCGATAGCCGGCACCGACGGCGCCCAAATCCTCTACCGGCGTTCCAGCGCGCGGCCTGTCGAGTACGCGATCCTGCTCCAGGTCCGAAGGGCAAAGGGCTGGGAAACGCGGCTCGTGGCGGACAACTCCCATGCGGATCGGCACGTTGACGAGCACCATTGCCATCGCTACCTTGAGGGCCAGAAGCAACCAGCCGAGCCGCTTCCCTTCAGCGTTGCTGACACGAATGACGCGATGGCAAAAGTGATCGACTGGTTTGCCGAGAACTGGACAGAGCTAACCTCATGACGACCATGCGCACACCTGCCGAGAAAGCCGCCCTATCGGCCTTCATCGACGCCGCCACCAGCGACGCCGATCCCGGCTACCCGCATGGTGCCGCCTTCATCCCCTGGCAGGAGACTCCCCAGACGGATCGGATTCTCTGGCGCTACCTGCACGAAGGGCGCCCAGCGGTAATCGTCGGAACAGAGGACTTCGACATGCTGATCGAGCCGATCCGGACAGGCCGGTTCGCCCGCCTGCGTAACGAGCTTCTTCAGCGGATCACGGTCGAGGTCTCCTACCGTCACAAGGACGCTCCGCCCGCTGCGGACATTCCGCCGGTCCGAGCGGAGATCGGCCGTCACGCACTTGAGCGGCTGACACCCGCCGCCGCCTAACTAACCTTGCATCCAGCGTGGGCGTAACCCACCAGCGGCAAAGGCTGGACTAGTCGGCCCCTAGCACGACTAAGCCGAACTCGGCTTGGACCTAGCCTCAATGAGCGCTGAAACCAATGTGGCTGATCTCTCGGAATCGACGCTCGGCAAGTGTTCGGAGTCCTCCCCTAGCTTAAAGACAATGTCCTTGCCAAACCAGACCAGGTCAGTCCAGATGTCTAGATGATCGGGACCGTACGTACGCTTCACAAGAACAAGTCCTGCAGCGGCCGTCGCGACCACGAAGTCGGCGATGTTTCTTCCAGTGAACTGCGCGTCAAAGTCCCCAAGGGGACCTAGGGCTAGCGTCGGACCAAAGCCCGGCTTTGGATGCACCAACCGATCCCGCAGCTTAAAGAGACGCTTGAGCGTGGGTATCGGTGGGCGGTCTCTCAAAAAGATGTCTTCCCCTGCGCCGAACCGCGTTCCGATAACGTACTTGTTGATTGGGTTCATCCGATCAACCGCATCAAAATCAGCCGCCGCGAAGTGGGCTCCGAGAAACTCGTTGACATAGCTCTCCGCCGCGAAGGCAGAGAAGAGAACAGCACGAAGTCGCCGCTCGATCTGGACGCGGCGTCCCTCGATCATCGCGATGCCTCGCTGCGTTAGGTTCAAGTCCGACTGGCCATACAGATGTCCATACAGGGTTGGAGCATCGCTCGATTCGCCAAAAGATTCGAGGGCCTGACGCAGGTAAACCGTGGATAGGGTCGCTGGACGGTCCCGAAAGTCGGGGATCGCGTCGCGGCCGATCTCCTCCAGAGGTGGGTTGTCCTGACGTTCTCTTCGCTCAGTCACGATCAAAGCTTCCCGTTGCCATATGGCTCAGATGATCTCTAAACACTAGGCTGACTGTAGTTGAGAACCCGATGGGTACGCCACCTCAGCCAGAATGCACTTAGATCTACTCTGATCTGGAGGTTCAATGGAAACCGTGCGCGTCATCTACCACACGAAGCCGACGGCTGGTGGGCCGAGTCACCCGACGTAGAGGGCTGGTCCGCCACTGGCGACTCCTACGCCGAGGTCGTCAAGCTCGCGGAAAAGGGCATCCCATTCGCCTTGGAGAACCCGGCAGAGTTGGAGCACTACGTTCCGCTGGCGAGCACGTCCCAGCTTGACCCAACTCAACGCTAATCCTGAACTATTAGCCCACTCGTGTCTACAGCCAGCCGCATTCTTCCACTTCTGCGCTGATCGCACCACGAGCAAATCCACTTTTGACATACTCCCCACGAAAAGTTGATTCCAACGCAAGGCGACGGCATCTCATGTTTGATGCTGTCGTCCTTGCACTTTCACTAACTGTGTTGGTAATCGTTTGCTCTCAGCGGATCCTCCCTCTGTCGGCGACGCCTACGCCACCGCCCCATGGGCTTGAACTCGCCTGGGCAGGTCAAGGGCTACGCGGATATTCGGAGACGGTATATCTCACGGCAAGTGATTGCAACGAGCCGGCCAGAGTGATCCTCGATCTATATAAGGTCCACACGATGCCTCTATCCCCTTTGAGACGGGCTTCTGCTCAGAGACCAGTCGCCTTTGCGATAACAGGCGACGAACACATTTCTCCGAGTGACGTATCCATCCGGTCGTCCACTCGCCCGGGGGTCGCTGGAGCCCTCCTAAAACATATTCCGCTTCCATCTACAGACGATGTCCGAGCAGAAGAACAACGCGACTCCCAAGCACCAAACCGGCGCCTCTCTCTGGCATTTATTTTTCCTTGGGATTCGGTTACTCAGCCTTACCTCACTGTAGAGTTCAACACCAACTGGCTATCAAAGCGGGCTTCCGATGATTCGTGCTGGCTTAATGCCCCCAGCTTGTTGGGCGCAGGGCAGGCAAATTGGGCAGCAAATGCCATCCTTCATCGGCCGGAGTGGGCTCAGAACGGGCGCGGGCAGCCTCTCGACTATGCCAGCACCATCGTCAATTTTGCAGAAGAGGGAACACTTCGGGTCAACACCGCAGCGTCTATTCCCACGCCATTGAAGAGAGACCCAGCTCTATGGAGTTGTGGAGGTCAGGGACCTGCGGATGAAAGCTGTCAAGCCGCTGTGGCTCTCGAAGTTCCCGGATCTGACTCCGGGCGGACACGTGCGCTCACGCTATGGTCAATGCTGGCTGGCATTTGTCTAGCGGCGTTTGGAGGGGCACTCATCGGGATATTTCGCACTCTCGTGCTGGGGATGCAAGGGAGTTCAGAACGATTCAGCTGAAGTGCGGATTGAGCGCCTACAACGTCTTCACGGGGCTGAGAGTCGGCTTTGGGCACTGGCCTTCATTTACAAACGGCATCCGAACTCTTCCGCAAAGGGGCAACGGTGGCATGCCCGGTGGCATGAAACCGACAAACCGCTTGAACAAGCCAATTCCCACGCAGCTACCTCGACCTTGAAAACCGGTAGACACTGAAGGGAGTCTCGAGGGTTCGCATCTCTCCCCCGCCAGGGGGACGACAACGCCGTCATGCGCCGGTCACAAGGGCAATGTTGAAGCCGTCGTGGCCCTTGACGCCGACGGTCTGGATCGTCGTCGCCTCGACCCGGGGATCGGCGGCGAGCATCTCGTGAAGGCGGCGCTGGGCCGGGATCGCGGGGTCGTCGCTATCCGGGTCGGCGAGCCGGCCGAAGCGGACGACGTTGTCGCTGACGATCAGGCTGCCGGGCCGGGAGTGGTCGAGGGCCCAGGCGAAATACTCGGGCGTGTGGACCTTGTCGGCATCGATGAAGGTCAGGTCGAAGGGACCGGCGCCCTCCGCGTCGAGTTGGGGAAGCTGGTCGAGAGCGGGGCCGACGCGCAGGTCGACGAGGTTGCCTATACCGGCCCGAGCGATGTTCTGGTTCGCGACTTCGGCATTGCGCGGCTCCGCCTCCAGGGTGAGCAAGCGACCGTCGACGGGAAGGGCCCTGGCCAGCCAGATCGTGCTGTAGCCGCCGAGGGTGCCGAACTCGAGGACTCGCCGCGCCCCGATCGACTTTGCCAGCAGGTACAGCAGCTTGCCCTGCGCCGGTGAGACCTGGATCGCCGGCAGTCCGGCTTCCTCGCTGGCGCGAAGGGCAGCCTGGAGCGCCTCGTCGTGTGGGGCCAACAAACCACTTACGTACTCGTCGACCGCGGTCCAGTTCTCCTGCGACACGCGGTTAGGTCTATCAGCGCGGCGCCGGGAGCAGGAAACCCCGCCGAGCGCCCGAACGTGCGGGGATGGAGACGGCATCGCGCCGGGCGCGCAGGCGTGAGCGTTGGTTGCAGCGAGCGGAGCGCGTCAGCGACGCCTTCGGGCTGGTCTTCGTGCTCGTCGTGGTCACCTACGTGCTGGCCTCGCTGATAGAGAACCGGGGCTGGACCGCCGTCGTGCTCACGGTCGCGACGAGCGCGACCTCGGTGGTGGCGCTGACCAGCTCGCACGCGCGGGCGAGGCTCGTGCGCATCGCCCTGGTGCTCTCGGCGCTGACCATCGCGCTTGCCGCGGTGGGGGCGGCATCGGGCGATCGCGCCTGGCTCAACTTCGCGACCCTGGTCCAGGTCTCGCTGCTGACCGTGGCGATGGGGGCGGTTCTGCGCCGCGTCGTGATGTCTCCCGAGGTCGGCTCCCGCACGATCCTCGGCGCACTCAGCGTCTACGCCGTGCTCGGCATCCTCTTCACCTTCCTCTACGGCGTGATCGACCGCCTCCAGGGAGGCCCGTTCTTCGAAGGCCATGCGCACCCCGCCAGCTCGGACTTCCTCTTCTTCAGCTACACGACGTTGACCACGACCGGCTACGGCAACCTCGTCCCCGGCGGACAGCCGGGCCGGCTGGTCTCGGGCCTGGAGATGATGATGGGCCAGATATTCCTCGTCACCCTGGTCGCCGGCCTGGTCAGCCTCTGGCGCCCGGGCGAGGCGATCCGGCGCCGTCGCGAAGCCCGCAGCGACACGAGCGGCTCCTAGCCACCTCATTACTATCCGGTTCCGTCAGGTTGACTCGCGGATCCGGCTCGCCCAGGCTTCGCGATACGCGCCATAGCGCGACACATCCGACTTTGACCACCCCAGAGGGGGGCGAATGTCGGCTACGCAGTCTTCGACGGCCAGCTCCAAGGCGGTTCCTCGGGCTTATGCCGATCTACCCGAGCGAGCCGGAAGTCATGTGCCACCTAGCCGGCCAGCATCGAGCCGAGCGTGGCGAGCTGGGATTCCATCGCGACGCAGAGCTGGTCGCAGAGCTCGAGGACGGCGGGGTCGGCGATGCTGTAGATCGAGCTCGTCCCCTGCTTGCGGCGGGAGACGAAGCCCTCCGCCCGCAGCGCCGAGAGGTGCTTGGAGACGTTCTGCTGGGAGGTGCCGAGGGCCTCGGTCAGCTCGCCTACCGAGATCTCCTGATGGCGGCGCAGCTGGTCGATTATGCGCAGGCGGGTCGGGTCCGCGAGCGCGCGGAACCGACCGGCGATCAGCTCGGCGGCGTCGGGCTCTAGCGGGCTTTGCATCATTCTGCTAGTTTACCATTTTACAACTGTTAAGTTGTCTATTGGTGGACTACGAACCTGGAGGATAGCGATGCGCGGACTGGGACCGATCGGACGACTGGGCCGCTTTGCGGCGGAACGCCGGCGCTGGGTCTTCGCCGGCTGGGCGATCGTCGCCGTCGGCCTGGGCGTTCTGGCGCCGCGGGTCGAGACGGCGCTCTCCGGCGCAGGCTGGCAGGCCAACGGCTCGGAGTCGGTCAAGGTCCGCGAAAGGGTCGACCGCGCCTTCGGCGGCAGCGGCACCTACGCGCTCCAGGTGGCAGTCCACTCCCAGCGGCTGACCGCGAGCTCGGCCCCGTTCCGCCTGACGCTGGCCCGCGTCGAGCGAATGCTGGCCGCCGACCCGGCGGTCACGACCGTGACACCGCCGCGCCCAGGGATCTCCCTTTCGCGCGACGGCCACACCGCCGTGATCCGCGCCGGCGCCGCCCGCGACCCCGACGGCATGGTCGCCGCCGCGGAGCGCCTGAAGGCGGACCTCGCCGCGGCGGCCGCCCCGGGGGTCGAAGCCAACCTCACCGGCGCCGCCGGCATGTGGTCCGGCTTCAACGAAGCCAACCGCGAAGCGATGCTGCGCTCGGAGGTCCTCTCCTGGCCCGTCACCATGGCGATCCTGGTTATTGCCTTCGGCTCGCTCGTCGCCGCGGGTCTACCGCTGATGCTGACCATCGTCGGGCTGGTGGCCTCGGCCGGAGTCCTCTACCTCGGCACCAAGATCTCGCCGATCTCGATCTGGGCGATGAACTTCGCCCTGATGTTCGCCCTCGCGCTCGGCATCGACTACGCCCTCTTCGTCGTCATGCGCTTCCGCGGTGCGCTCTTCGGCCAGGAACGCCCGCCGGTGGACGCGGTGGCCGAGACGATGGACACCGCCGGCAAGGCCGTGCTCTTCTCCGGCCTCACGGTGCTGGTCTCCCTCTCGGCGGTGATGCTCGTCCCCAGCCCCGCCTTCCGCTCGGTCTCGCTGGGGATCATGATCGCGGTGCTGTTCGTGCTGGCCGCGACCCTCACCCTGCTGCCGGCCGTGCTGGCGAAGCTCGGCGCCCGGGTCGACAGGCTCGCCCTCCCCTGGGCCCACAGCGGCGAGCACCGCTCGGCCCGCTTTGCCCGCTGGGGCGAGCTGCTCTGGCGACGGCCGCTGGCCTTTGGCGGGCTCGCCCTGGTCACGCTGGTCCTGCTCGCCCTGCCGATCCTCAACCTGCGCACGGGGATGCCCTCGATCAAGGTCGTGCCCAAGAACGATCCCTCCCGGGTCGGCTACCGGCAGCTGAGCGCCGCGTTCGGCCCCGGCGCGCCCGGGGCGCTCCAGGTCGTCGTCGGGCGAGGTGAGTCCAGGCGGGCGCTCGCAACCCTGCGCGGCGCCCCGGGCATCGCCGCGGTGCTCCCCCCCACGGCCGCCGAAACCAGCATCCGGCTGGTCGAAGCCATCCCCACCAACGGCCCCTCGACCGACGCGTTCGGCGCCACCGTCGACCGGCTGCGGACAGAACTTCCCCCGTCCGCGCTCCTCGGCGGCCCGGCGGCCGAAAACCACGACCTGGAAGCGGCCCTGACCGCGAAAACGCCGCTGGCGATCGGGGTCGTGCTCGGGCTCGGGTTCCTGCTCCTGCTGGTCGCCTTCCAGGCCCCCCTGCTGGCGGCGATCGGGGTATTGGCAAACCTGCTCTCGACCGCGGCCGCCTTCGGTGTCGCCACCCTGATCTTCCAAGACGGCCACCTCTCCGGCCTGCTCGGCTTCGAATCGCAGGGTTTCCTCGACGCCTGGGGGCCGATCTTCTTCTTCGCCATGGTCTTCGCGATCGCGATGGACTACACGGTCTTCCTGCTCTCCTCGGCGCGCGAGCACTGGGAGCGGACCGGCGACGCCCGCGAGGCGATGGTCGGCGGCCTCGCCCATTCCGGACGGGTGATCCTTGCCGCCGGCGGGGTCATGGTCGCGGTCTTCTTCACCTTCGCCCTCTCCGGGCCGCTGCCGCCGAAGGAGATGGGGGTGATCCTCGGCGTTGCCGTCCTGCTCGACGCCTTCCTCGTCCGCCTGCTGCTCCTGCCCGTCTTCCTCCGCCTCGCGGGCTCAGCCGCCTGGTACCTGCCGTCCTGGCTCGGCCGGCTGGTGCCCGACGTGCGCTTCGGCCACGGGCACTCAGCTGAAGTACTGCCCGTGGAACCCGAACGGGATGTGGTGAGGAACCCGGGCCCGGCCTAGCTCTGCAAGGCTCGAAGCGTCGAGGACGAGCAGATAGGACGTCGCGTTCAGCGCGTCGAGAACGACAGACAGCAGCACTCCCTCGTCCTCGTCGCGACCCGATCGGGGAGCCGGGACGAAGACCGGCTCGCCCGGGTAGGCGCCCGGCTCGGACCACCTCTGCGCCTCGCCCGTCTCGACATCGACCTTGACCAGCTGATCGATGAAATCGGGGGACCCCCCATCGCCGTCCGCGCCGGCCCCGTAGACATAGCGGTAGGGGCGCCCGTTGCGCTCCCGGTAGTCGATCCGGGGCAGCTCGAGGATCTCGTCGCTGAGCTCTTCCTCGCGGACCGTGCCGCCGTCGAGCGCCACGCGATACCGCAGCAGCCGGCCATAGGACGACGCGGAAGGAGGCGCGGCCCGAAGGCGGTCCACGTAAAGCGAGCCGATGATCTCCGCGTCGTCGTAGGCGACCATGTCGATGACCAGCTCGCCATCGCGCTCGAAGGCGTTGACGTGGTGAAAGGAGAAACGGGGCTCCGCCGTGTACTCGCCGCGCAGCTCGCCGTCATCGCGATCGAAGACGAGGACCCGTGTCCCCAGCTCCGGCTTCCAGCGGTAGTTCTCGATGAACGACCTCCCCGAGAGAGCGAGTTTGAGGGGATTGACCACGAGCGGGAAAGCGACGAGGATCGCGTAGCGCTCGGTCAGCGCGAAGCTGTGCATATAAGAGGGCTCCGCGATCCGCAGCGAGGCGATGCGCCGCTGCTCCGTCCGGTCGCGCTGGGCGAAGACCCGGTACTCGCTGCGCGGTCCGAAGTGGGTCACGTAGGCGATCAGCTCCCCTCGCTCGGGGTCGTGATGGGGGTGCGCGGTGGCATGGGTCCCCGGCGGCTCGAAGGCGACGCCCAGCGTCTCTAGGGTCTCCGGGTCGAAGGCGACCGGCAGCGGGGTCTCGGTCATCGCGATGTACTCGTCGCCGAGCCGGGTCAGGTTGACGTTGCAGTTGTCGGTGATCCTGGGCCGGAACATCGTCGCCGCCCGTTTGAAGATCGAACGGCAGGGATCGGTGGCGAACTCGCTGTAGGAGATCCGGCCCTCTTGCGCCGCGCGGTAGGCGTCGCTGCGCAGGAAGCGGTTGGCATAGGAGACCCGACCGTTGTCGAAGGAGAACTTGTGGAGCATCGCGAGGCCATCGAACCAGTGGCGAAGTGGCTGGTCGCCCACCTCGAACTTCGCCGGGCCGTTGCGAAGCAAGGTCCCGGTCAGCCACTCGGGAATCGTGCCCTCTACCGAGAGCGAATCGAGGTCGACCTCCGCCTCGAGCGTTTCAAAGCCCGTCGAGTAGCCCGGACGGGATACGGTCCTCGCCTCAGCCGTCTCCATGGTTCCTCCTTGATAGTCCAAAATAGACGGTCCAACAGATACCATCTCCATTTCCCGATGTCAAGCGAGATCCGCCTAACTCCTACGTCCTTCATCGTCCTTGGCCTGCTCGAGGCCGCCGGTGAGGCGACCCCATACGAGCTGAAGCAGGTGGTTGCCGCCAGCCTCGGCGACTTCTGGTCGATTCAGCACGCACAGCTCTACTCGGAGCCGGAGCGCCTGGCCGGGGCGGGCTACCTGAACGAGCGCCGCGAGGAGGGTGGACGGCGGCGGCGGCATTACGAAATCACGGCCACCGGCCGCAAGGCCCTGCGGTCATGGCTCGAAGAGCCGACCGGCGAGCTGACCGAGCTCCGCGACCCGGGATTGCTGAAGCTCTTCTTCGGCGCCGACCCGAGGACGCTTGCCGAAGCCCAGGTACCTGTCCACCAGCGAAAGCTCGCCGGCTACGAAGAGCTGCTTGCGAAGATGGGCGGCGGCATTCCCGCAGGCATTCGCCTCTCCCTTGAGTCCGGGATCGGCCACGAGCGAGAGTGGGTTCGCTTCTGGGCGAAGCTCGCGGAGTGAGGTGGCGCCGAGCTACTCGGAGAGCTCGACGCGCTCGATCGTCTGCGCCTCGACCGGGCGATCGGAGGCGTCGGTCTGGACCGACTCGATCGCGTCGACGACGTCCATGCCGTCGACGACCCGCCCGAAGACGGTGTGCTTGCCGTCCAGCCATGGCGCCGCGGCGGTGGTGACGATGAAGAACTGCGAGCCGTTGGTGTTGGGCCCGGCGTTGGCCATCGCCAGCGCCCCGCGCTCCACCTTGTGATCGTTGAACTCGTCCTCGAATGTGTAGCCGGGACCGCCGGTGCCGGCTCCTTCCGGGCATCCGCCCTGGATCATGAAGTCCGGAATGATCCTGTGGAAGACAAGTTCGTCGTAGAACTTGTCGGCGGAGAGCTTGCGGAAGTTCTCGACCGTCTTCGGCGCGTCGTCGTCGTGCAGCTCGAGCACGATCGCCCCGGCGCTGGTGTGGAGTGTCGCCTGCGACATCGGCGCCAACCCTAGCCGATGTGGGCCGACGGGCCGATACGTAAAGGTGACCTTGACGTATGGCCCGTCGGC